>JADKLW010000006.1_pt1 | contig 282748 bp, 190 predicted proteins | sample 8641881 | NCBI WGS metagenome assembly JADKLW01 (sample SAMN16272185, study PRJNA661076) | feces metagenome | isolation source: fecal sample from diarrhoea affected cattle B | host: Bos taurus | place: South Africa: Lokaleng Village, Mahikeng | collected 2019-09
ATACAAGTTCGTCAATAATTTTACCTTCAAAACCAATATAGTACTCGTTCCATCCAATTTCATTATTTGGACTGTAGCTGTGCCACTGTCCGGGGAACAAAATTATGATCTGACCTTTAGTTATGTTTAATCGCTTTGTGTTTTCTGAAATAAAAGTACCTTTCCCTTTACTGATATATACAAATTGATATTCAGATAAAACGCGACCTTTGTCTGGTCTAAAATAATAGTTCTTTGGATGATCTGTCGATGGATACACAGTATTGGGCGCTATTGGCTGGAAACCAACAGTATTTATGGTGAGTCCAAATTTCTTATCTTTTTCACTTACTAGCAGGTATTTAAAGTCGACGCCCAGGTCATTAAATCTCATGGTCTTACAATTTGTTTTTCAAAATCATTCATTTAAGTGGTAAATATAATGAAATAAAATTGAAAACCTCTTAAAAGATATTTGGAATTATTAACGAGAAAATTAATATTGCCATTCCCAATGCAAGATAGGTGATTGCTTTTTTGCCCGATCCTTTCCACTCCTTCAATACTACTCCCCAAACATTACTGAATACAACATTCAATGCCATTAATATACTCCAAGAGAAGGCCATCATTACACTGTTTGGATCAAAGAAACTTTGTCCCATTCCCAATCCAAAGAATTGCGAGTACCATAATAATCCTGCTAATGCGCAGAATAATAGATTGTTTGTCAAAACCGATCTGGAAGATCGAAAAATTTCTCCTCCTGTTTTATTCCTATAATTCATGTATAAACAGTATATCATATTGGTAACAAATCCACCTAATGTAACCAGCATTGTTACCGGATTTTGCGCAAATAGATCTGAAGCACCTCCTGCAACAGCCGCTTCTCTTATAGGAATTCCAGCATTAAGTCCCAAATTGAAGCATGCACTCATCACGCCTGATAGTAAGGCTATTAACAAACCTTTTTTAAGAGCAAAGTCTTTAATTGCTTTTCTTCTCTCTTCATCAGTCATGTTTTTTGAACGCAAACTGCCTGCATATCCAACTAAAGCAATACCAACCAGCGTAACAGCAACTGCTAACAGTAATATTAAACCTTTAGGCGAAAAGAGATCGCCTGCAAACAGAGCTGGTATTAGTGTACCAAGTGCTGCTGTTGTACCTAATGCAACCGACTGTCCAAGTGCAATGCCTAAAAAACGCATACTTAAACCAAAAGTTAGTCCCCCAATCCCCCAAAGTGCTCCATAACCAATTGCCTGCAAAGATGCAGTTGAGTTAGCCCTATACACTTCAATTATTTCCGGCATCGACATTGCCATGAGTGTACCCAAGAATGGGAAAACCAGCCAAGCAAAAACTCCTTGAGTGAGCCAAAAGTTTTCCCACGACCATTCTTTTATTTTATTGATGGGAACGTATGAGCTTGATTGGCCCATACTTCCCACTGCTATTATCAGTAAACCAATTAAGGTATTCATAGTTTACACTCTTTTTGAAGTTACTTCTTTTTCATACTCTTGAATTTCCTTAATATAGGCATCACCAATAACTACTCCCTGATGCTGACAGAAATAGTTGTAAACAGAATTCCACGGCATCGCTTTTAGTTCTTCGAGATATGCCATGCGTTCAAATCTTTTATCCTTTTTTTCAAACTCTCTAAGTTGATTAGTTGGTTCCAGTAGTGCTTGTAGCATGGCTTTTTGAGTAGCACGTATTCCCACTACATAAGCGCCAACTCTATTAATTGAAGCATCAAAATAATCGAGTCCAATATTCACACGATCCATTTGCCCCGAGCGAACAATTTCCTGTGCAATGGCTTGAAGCTCATCAGTTAAAATTACAACATGGTCGCTATCCCATCGTTCGGGTCTGCTAACATGCAAATTTAGTTCTGGCACAAATAGCAGCATAGTTGAAATCTTGTCGGAAATGGTTTCGGTGGGGTGAAAGTGTCCGGCATCTAGTGTAAGCATCATGTTGTTTTTTACAGTATATCCCATATAAAACTCATGAGAACCCGTTACATAGCTTTCACTACCTATCCCAAACAGTTTACACTCAAGGCAATCTTTTAAATATTCGGTACTAATTTTCTCCTCTAATACTTCATCAAGAGATTCAATTAATAATTTCCTATGCTCATAACGTGATACGGTTTTATCCTTCTCTCCATCTGGAATCCAAATATTATGAATACATGGATCACCTTGTTGTTTTCCAATTTCTGCAGCAATTCTTCTACACCTGCGTAAGTGCTCTTTCCAAAAATTTCTAATAGCAGGGTCGAAATCGGATAATGTATACCCACTCTTACTCTTGTCATGCGAGAAAAAAGTAGAATTGAAATCAATTTTAATACCATTTTCTAAAGCCCAATCTATCCAACTTTGAAAATGCTTTGGCTCAATTTGATCTCTGTCAACGAATTCTCCATCAAAATCTCCGTATATGGCATGCAGGCTAATTCTATGTTTACCAGGTATTAGTGATAACACTTTTGCTATATCACTTCTTAGTTCGTTGATGGTGCGAGCCTTGCCTGCAAAATTTCCAGTTGTTTGAATGCCACCTGTAAGCTCTCCATCTGGATTTTCAAAACCTAAAACATCGTCAGCTTGCCAGCAATGTATAGAAATTGAAATATTTTTTAATTTATCCACAGCATTTTCTACATCCACTCCAAGTGTAGCATACTGTTCCTTTGCATATTTATATGCATCCAATACTTGTTCTACTTTCATATGATTTTAAGATTTATTGAGTTATTATAATTGTTTGTTATTCTTTAATTATTTAAGGCCTGTTGTTTAAAATTTATATTATGCGAGTCTTATCCACATCAAGATATTTTTGATAATGTGTGTTCCATTTTTCACTTTCTTGAGGTGTAAATTTCTCAAGATTAGTTGAATTGCGCACAATATCACGTATTTGTATTTTATCCTTAACCATCCCCGCAGCCTTAACCTGCATCAAAATATTCCCCATTGCCGTCGCCTCTGAAGGGCCCGAAACAACCTCTATGCCAATTGCATTTGCAGTAAACTGATTAAGCATATTATTTTTTGATCCACCACCAATAATATGCAAGGTCTGAACAGGAAAATCGGCTAGCTTTTGAAGATTTTCAAGCACTTGCCTGTACCTTAATGCAAGACTTTCATAAATACACCTTGCAATCTCACCAAGGGTAATTGGCACTATTTGACCTGTTTCTTTACAGTAATTTTTAATTGCTTCTATCATCGATTCTGGGTTTGCAAAGCACTGAGCATCGGGATTTATAAATGATGCAAATGGGGGTGATTTTTCTGCTTCTTCCACAATCTCAGTATATGATAGAGGAAATTCGGCATCCCACTCTTTTTTGCAACGTTCTATAAGCCACATTCCACAAATATTTTTTAATAGCCTTATAGATCCGTCAGCACCTCCCTCGTTAGTAAAATTAAGATTGTAAGTTTCTTCGTTAATAACCGGATTTTTTGTTTCGATACCCATAAGCGACCATGTGCCCGAGCTCAGATAAGCAAAATTTTCATTACCCGCCGGAGTTGCAAGAACAGCAGAGGCAGTGTCGTGTCCCGCAACTGCAATTACTGCAACTTCATCCATGTCGGTTTGTTTTTTTACAGAGTCTGATAGCTCACCAACTTTTGTTCCAGGAAAAACAATCGGAGCAAAATTGTCATTAGTGAGTTTAATTTTTGCAAGTATATCTTCATCAAACTCTTTTAAGTATGGATTAATCATTTGTGAAGTAGATGCTATGGTGTACTCAGTAACCATTTTGCCCGTAAGCATATAAGACAACGCATCGGGCATAAATAATATTTTGTCAATTACAGGATATATAGATGATTTATCATTGAGTTGTGTATCCAGTTGAAATAGAGAGTTGAAGTTCATAATCTGTATGCCGGTTTTATGATACAACTCTTTCTTCGAAATCTTAGCATAAAATCTATCAGGAGCACTAAAAGTAGATGTGTCGCGATAACTAGATGGCATACGAAGCGGCTTTCCATCACTTCCAAAACATACAAAATCTACACCCCATGTGTCTATTCCCAATGATGCAATATTATATCCTTGCTGTTTAGATTCTTTTATAGATTTAATAATTTGGTCATATAAATAATAAAGATCCCAGTAGATATGATTGTTGAATTCAATCATTGGGTTTTGAAATCGTGTTATCTCATTAAGCTCCACTCGGTCATCTTTAATAATTCCCACTATAGATCTTCCGCTGCTTGCCCCTATGTCTATGGCTAAATATTGTTTTAATTGAATTTTATTCATGATTCAGTTATTATGGTTCACAAATTTACAAGTTTACTCAATTCCTACTAAGCATAGAATTGATTTAATGACTTCAATTTTTGATATTATTTTACAAATATAAGTTTATTATCCATATTTAAGGAAAAGCTGGCATTACTACTGAAACTGCTTAAATTACTCATAAAACACTCTTGTCTCATTCTTGCTTCACTACTATTTTGCTCTTGTATTGCTCGTGTTTCGTTCATACTTTGCTCGTACCTCGCTCGGTTATGCTCCCTTTACGATAGAGTAAAGTAAGAGCGAAATAAAGATTAAGTATAAGAATTGCATTGGTTCAGTTGACAGAAAATTATATTTGAAAAAATTGTATCATAAATCACAGCTAAATAATCATTTTATTAACTCCAAAACATCTTTTAAAGTCTATATTTGTAGTTGTTTTAGAAACATTATTACATATGGCTAAACATATATGGCTTTATTAATTGATCAACTTTTTTGTTTAAATTTGAATATTCAGAACTGTAAACTTGAAAATCTTACTTAATGGCAATAGTAATTATTATGCCCAAACAAGGGCAATCTGTTGAAAGTTGTATCATCACAGAAATTAAAAAGAAGAAAGGCGAGACGGTAAAAAAGAGTGATATCCTTTTCACTTACGAAACCGATAAAGCTACTTTTGAGGAGGAAGCTCCTGTTGATGGTGTAGTTTTGGAGTGCTTTTATGTTGAAGGAGACGAAGTGCCGGTATTGGAGAATATGATGGTTATTGGAGCTCCGGGAGAAGATTACTCTGATTTGATTGGGGCGCATGAAACAGAAGAAACGAAATCTGATGAAAGCTTAAAAAAAGATTCAGAAGAAAAGATTGAATACACAGATGATCTTTCTAAAGTAGATACAAAAATCAGCAAAAAAACAGACCAGCCTAAATTCATTTCTCCCAGAGCAAAAAATTTAGCCGAAAAAGAATCTGTTGAAATATCCAATATAGATGGAAGTGGACCAAAAGGCAGAATAATAGAAAAAGATGTAAAGCATTTTTTGAATGATCGTCCCAGAATGACACCTCTTGCCAAAAAAATTGCTTCAGAAGCTGGTTTATCACCACAAGAGTATGGTACTGGTTTAGCCGGTGCAGCAAGAGCAACTGATCTTGCAGATACAGAAAATAAAATATATGATGTTGAGTACGAAGATCGAAAAATATCGAATATGCGTAAGATTATTGCAAAATCTATGCATTCGTCACTTCAAAACTCAGCGCAACTTACACATCATTTAAGCGCAGATGCAAGACGCCTGTTGGAGTTAAGAAAACAGGCTAAGATATCATTTGAGGAAAAAGCCATTGAAGCAAACATTACTCTAAACGATATGGTTTGTTTTGCTGTTATTAAAGCATTGAAGAAATTCCCTGAGGTAAATACTCACTTTTTAGGAGATTCGAAAAGATATTTTAATAAAGTGCATCTTGGATTAGCGGTAGATACAGAAAGAGGGTTGATGGTGCCAGTAATCAGAGATGCAGAAGACCTCTCGGTAACGGGACTTTCAAATAGACTAAAAACAGTTGCAGATTCGTGCCGAAAAGGTAATGTAAATCCCGATATCCTTGCTCCTGAGGCCGGCACATTTACTGTTTCTAACTTAGGCAATTATGGGGTGGAAATGTTTACTCCGGTTATTAATTTGCCTCAGTCGGCAATTCTAGGCGTAAATACAATTCTTCCCAGGCCCAAAGATTTAGGTGATGGGGTATATGCTTTTGTGCCTCATATAGGTTTAAGCCTTACTTATGACCATCGCTCGTTGGATGGGGGTGAAGCCACTCGTTTTTTAAAACAAATAGCAATTGAAATAGAAAACTTACAATTAGATATAACATTATGATAGACTTATTAATTTTAGGTGGAGGTCCTGCCGGATATGTAGCAGCCGAAAGAGCAGGGCAAGCAGGATTAAAAGTAGTTCTTTTTGAAAAGAGTGCAATGGGTGGTGTTTGCCTCAATGAGGGGTGTATTCCTACAAAAACATTACTATATAGTGCAAAAATGTATGAAAATGCACTTAACGCAGAAAAATATGGAGTCTTTGGCGACAATATAAGGTTCGATTATGGTAAAATGGTTTCACGCAAAAAAAAGATTGTTCGCAAACTTGTATTAGGCGTTGAGAGCAAGATGAAATCAAATAAAGTTGAGGTAGTAAAGGGCGAGGCATTTATAAATAGTCGCTCTTCCGAAGGCATAGAATTAAGTTGTAATGGAGAGAAGTATGTTGGTCGCAATTTGCTTATTTGCACCGGCTCAGAAGCATCTGTTCCACCAATTCCGGGTTTAAGTGAAGCTGGAGATATAATCCTTACAAACAGAGAGATTTTAGAGATGACAGAACGTCCCGAGTCGCTTGTGGTAATAGGTGGAGGTGTTATAGGGATGGAATTTGCCAGCTTTTATAATAGTCTCGGATCAAAAGTTACAGTCGTTGAGATGCTTCCGGAAATTGTTGCAGGAATGGACCTTGAAGTTTCAACAATGCTTCGTCAGATTTATGCAAAGAAAGGGATTGATTTTAACTTGAATTCAAAAGTTGTGCAAGTAGATGGCAACAAGGTTGTATTTGAAAAAGAAGGTCAAATGCATACCGTAGAAGGAGACAAGATATTATTGAGTGTGGGTCGCCGACCTGTTACCAGTGGTTTTGGTCTTGAAAATATTGGTGTTGAGTTGTTCCGCAATGGAATTAAAGTGGATGAGAAAATGCGTACAAATGTTCCGGGTGTTTTTGCCGCAGGAGATGTAACAGGTTTCTCACTTCTTGCACATACTGCCAGTCGTGAGGGAGAGGTGGTGGTGAATAATCTTACAGGAAGATCTGATATCATGAGATATAATGCCATTCCGGGAGTTGTTTATACCAATCCTGAAGTTGCCGGAGTGGGCGAAACTGAAGAGTCGGCCAAAGAAAAAAATATAGCATATAAGGTTGCTAAATTGCCAATGGCATATGCAGGACGTTTTGTTGCAGAGAACGAAGGTGGTTCGGGAGTATGCAAAGTATTGGTAGGAGAAAAATATGGTGAAGTAATTGGTGTTCATATGTTGGGCAACCCAAGCAGTGAAATAATATTTGGAGCTGCTATGGCTATTGAACAGGAAATGACACTTAAAGAAATGCAGGAGGTGGTATTTCCACACCCAACAGTTAGCGAAATAATAAAAGAGGTTGTATTTAGTTTTAAATAAATATTAGAAATGCCAAAAGTACAATTTATCGATCCCAGTGAAGTCAGAAAGCCAGGATTCGTAGAATTTAAGCCTATAGCTGTAAATCAATATCAGAAAAGTGTAAAAGACGAGAAAGAGAACTTTACAGATGATGAGTTTAAGCTTATTTACCACGATATGGTTCTTATACGTGAATTTGAGACCATGCTTAATCTTATTAAAACAAAAGGTGAGTATAATGGCACTTCATATAATCATCCCGGACCGGCTCACCTATCTATAGGGCAGGAGTCGGCGGCAGTTGGTATGGCATGGACACTTTCTGTTGACGACTTCATCTTTGGTAGTCACAGATCGCATGGCGAGATATTGGCGAAAGGAATGTCGGCCATTCATAAACTGGATGATAATGAGTTAACTAGTATAATGGAAAACTTCTTTGATGGCGCCATTTATGAAATAGTTAAGAAAGACTTTGATGGAACAGTAAAAGAGCTTGCCAGGAGGTTCCTTGTTTATGGTACACTTGCAGAAATATTTGCCCGTAAAACCGGTTTTAACAGAGGTCTGGGAGGTTCGATGCATGCATTTTTTACTCCATTTGGAGTATATCCAAACAATGCAATTGTTGGTGGTTCGGGAGATATAGCTGTTGGTGCAGCACTTTATAAAAAGGTTAACAGAAAGCCAGGACTTGTTGTAGCAAATATTGGTGACGCTTCTTTGGCGTGCGGGCCAGTTTGGGAAGGTATTACATTTGCTGCAATGGATCAGTTTAGAGAACTATGGGAAGGTGATATGCAAGGAGGGTTGCCTGTTATAATCAATATAATGAACAACCAGTATGGTATGGGTGGCCAGACCAGTGGCGAAACTATGGGCTATGATATTGCTGCACGTATTGGAGCAGGTGTAAATCCTGATCATATGCATGCTGAGCGTGTTGATGGCTACAACCCCCTTGCAGTAATTGATGCATATAAACGTAAACGAAAGATTATTGATGAAAAAAGAGGTCCTGTTTTACTAGATGTACTTACGTATAGATATAGTGGACACTCACCCTCAGATGCTTCTTCTTATCGTACTAAAGATGAAGTTGAAGCGTGGGAAGCTCAAGATTGTATCAATTCTTATGGCAATGAACTTATTAATGCTGATGTTGCTCAACAAGTTGATTTGGATTCTATATGGTCTGATGTAAATGAACTTATTAATGAGATGTTTCTTAAAGCAATTGATACTAAAACTTCACCATTGATGGATAGTGCTGAAATTATTGGTGAAATGATGTTTTCTAATGGCTCTGTAGACAGATTCTCTGATGCTGAACCTGAAGTGTTGATGCCATTGGACGAAAATCCTAGGGTTAAAAGAATATCAGTAAAAGAGCGTTTTGCCTTTGACAAGGAAGGTAAGCCTTATAGTAAAATGAAGCAGTTTCAGCTAAGGGATGGAATTTTTGAAGCTATAATAGATCGGTTTTATAAAGATGCTTCACTTGTAGCTTATGGCGAGGAATGTCGTGATTGGGGTGGAGCTTTTGCAGTGTATAATGGATTAACAGAATCGTTACCTTATAACAGGCTGTTTAATTCGCCAATTTCTGAAGCCGCGATTGTTGGTACTGCAATTGGGTATGCAATGTGTGGAGGTAGAGTTATTCCAGAAATTATGTACTGCGACTTTATAGGTCGTGCTGGTGATGAGATTTTTAATCAGCTACCTAAATGGCAGGCAATGAGTGGTAATGTCCTTAAAATGCCAGTTGTTGTGAGGGTTTCTGTAGGTTCTAAATACGGAGCGCAACACTCGCAAGACTTGACATCTCTAATTGCCCATATTCCGGGTATAAAAGTCTGTTTCCCGGTTACACCTTATGACGCTAAAGGTTTGATGAACGCATCATTACAGGGTACCGACCCAGTTATATTTTTTGAAAGTCAGCGTATCTATGATATTGGAGAACAGTTTCACAAAGGCGGTGTGCCCGAAGAATATTATGAGGTAGAATTGGGAGAACCTGATGTAAAGAGAGAGGGTAAAGATATTACATTCCTTACAGTTGGATATACACTCTATCAAGCTCTTAAAGCTGCAGAAGAGCTTGAAGAGAAATACGGAATTAGTGCAGAGGTTATAGATGCACGCTCACTTGTTCCATTTAATTATGAAAAAGTAATTGAGTCAGTAAAGAAGACAGGAAAAATTATAGTAGCCGGTGATGCCACAACCAGAGGGTCGTTTCTTAATGATATGGCCACAAATATTAGTCAGCTTACTTTCGATTATCTCGATGCACCTGTATCAGTACTGGGTTCGCGCAACTGGATTGTACCTGCACATGAACTCGAGGAACAGTTCTTTCCGCAACCAAGCTGGTTTTTGGACATGATTCATGAGCGTATTCAACCTCTGAAGGGCTATATTCCAGGACAAAACTTTACGGATGGAGAAATTGTGAAAAGGGCTAAAAATGGTATTTAGCGTTTTAACTCTCTTTTATTTATAATATTATGTTGAACGTAAATTGCCATTTACATACTCCTTACTCTTTTAGTGCATTTGAAGATATTGATGATGCACTAAACAGGGCAGTTAAGGAAGGTGTGAAAGTGGTTGGTATTAATGATTTCTACACCAACAAAGGGTTTAAAGAGTGGAAAGTTGGATGCGATAAAAGAAAGCTCATCCCACTTTTCGGTATTGAATTTATTAGTTTAAATCAAGATGACCAAATTGCGGGGTTACGGGTAAACGACCCTGCTAATCCTGGTCGCACATACATAAGCGGGAAAGGATTTGCATATCCTTTCAATTTACCCGAGCCATTTGCTTCTCAGCTTTCAGCAGTTGAAGAGGAGTCGAATAAACAAGTGGCAGCAATGTGTGTAAAGTTTAATGAATTCTTAAAAAGAATTGATGCTGGTTTTACTCTGGATCTTGCATGGATAAAAAAAGAACTGACACATGGTTCACTTCGTGAGCGACATCTGGCAAGAGCTGTAAGAATGAAATTGTTTGAGCATTGTAAAGACGATTTAGTAAAAACAGACTTACTGCTTAAAGAGCTATTTGGTGGAAAGAGTATAAAGTCTGAACTGACTGATATTGCTAGTCTGGAAAATGAAATCAGAGCAAATCTCCTTAAAATTGGAGGTGAAGCTTATGTGCCAGAGCATCCTGATGCATTTTTGCCCTTGCAATCTGTTTGTGATATAATAATTGCAGCGGGTGGAATACCAACATATCCATTTTTAGCTGATAATGAAAAAGGGGAGTATACCGATTTTGAGAACAATCTTGAGCGTGTGGCAAAACAGCTTACTGAACGAGGCTTTCATTCGGTTGAATTTATAACTACTCGCAACGATGTTAATTTACTAGAGAAGTATGCGGGTTATCTCCATGAGAAAGGTTTTGTAGTTACATTTGGTAGCGAGCATAACACTCCACAGATGGAGCCAATTGTGCTTTTTGCCAGACATAATAAGCCACTTACTGAGCGGTTGAAGCAGATTAACTTTGAAGGTGCATGCGTTATTGCAGCTCATCAACATTTAGTTTCACAAGGTTTAGAGGGTTATATCGACAGTAGTGGATATGCTGACAGAACTAAACGCAAAGACTTTATAGAACTGGGTGAGTCGCTAATCAAAAGTGTATGAAAGAGATAGATGATATAATTAAGATTTCGAAATTCTACGGAAGTGATAATAGATTTGTTATTGCTGGGGGTGGAAATACATCTTATAAAAGTATAGATAGACTGTGGGTTAAAGCTAGTGGTGCTTCCCTTGCCACAATCACTGAGGAGGGTTTCGCAATACTTGATCGAACTAAGCTAAACCTTATTACCGAAAAGGTTTATAGTACTAATGCTGATGAGCGTGAAGAACAAGTGAAAAGAGATCTTGAAGAGGCTACTTTAACAAAAGGGAAGCGTCCGTCGGTTGAAACTTCAATGCATAATGCTATTAATTATGCTTTTGTTGTTCATTTGCACCCCACCTTAGTAAACGGTTTAATGTGTTCTCAGAATGCACAAAATGAGTTGATTAAGCTTTTTGGCGATAAGCATGTTTTTGTGGAGTATACAGATCCGGGATACATACTTTTTAAAAAGGTAAATGATAAGATAGAGGAGCACAGAAAAAGATTTGACAAAGAACCTAAGGTTATATGGCTGCAGAACCACGGAGTTTTTGTAGCTGCTAATACTATAGAGGAAATTCAGTTAATATATAATGATATCATAGATAAGCTTGAAGGAAGACTTATAGAACCTCTTGAAGTTAAGTCATTGGAGGTAAATGTCAGTGTTACTAAAATACTTCCTGCCCTTAGGATGTTATTATCTAACAAAGAGCTAAAAACCCTAAGAGTTAGGAACAATGGCTTGATTAAATATTATAGCGAGCAGCCCGAAAATCAAAAAGATATAGTAAAGCCTTTTACCCCTGATGCAATTGTCTATTGCAAGTCGAATTATATATTTCTTAATAGCGACAATGATCTTTTGAATGAAGCAGAACAAAAGATTTCTGATTTTACAGAAAAATATGATTATCTGCCCAAGGTATTACTTATAAAAGGGATAGGTTTGGTGGCAGTGGGTGACAATGCCAACCAATGCGATATAATATTAGATGTTTTTGAAGATGCAATGAGAATTGCATTTTTGTCAAAAGCTTTTGGTGGACCACATCCTATGACGGATGAGCAAATAAGATTTATTGACACCTGGGAGGTTGAGAACTACAGAAGAAGTGTTGCGGCAGGCTCGTCTGCTGGTCGCGCCGAGAATAAAACTATTATTATAACAGGTGCTGCACAGGGTTTTGGTGAAGGTATAGGAGAGTGTTTGATAAAGGAGGGCGCCAATATTGTAATTGCCGATCTTAATGAAATAAAAGGAAATCAAACAGCAGTGTCTTTTAATAAAATATCGAAAAGCAACCAGTCGGTTTTTGTGAAAACTGATGTTTCAGATGTCAGCAATTTAGAAAATCTAATTTATAAAACTGTATGTGAATTTGGTGGTGTAGACTGTTTTATAAGTAATGCAGGTGTATTGAGAGCTGGGGGACTTGAAGATATGACTCCAGAGAATTTCGATTTGGTGACCAAAATAAATTATAGTGCTTATTTTTATTGCACTAAGGTGGTGAGCAAAGTTATGAAATTGCAAACAAAATATGGTTCGGACAACTATTATGCTGACATTATCCAGATAAATTCTAAATCTGGTCTTGAAGGTAGTAGAGCAAATTTTGCGTATGCAGGTGGTAAGTTTGGAGGAATTGGACTTACTCAGTCGTTTGCTTTGGAGCTTGCGCCAAATAGAATTAAGGTAAACTCTGTGTGTCCAGGTAACTTCTATGAGGGGCCATTATGGAGTGATTCTGAAAATGGACTTTTTGTACAGTACTTGAAAGCCGGAAAAGTGCCGGGCGCTAAGTCTATAGAGGATGTGAGAGAGTTTTATCTTTCTAAAGTGCCAATGCGCAAAGGTTGCACTCCATTGGATGTTACAAAAGGTGTTTTGTATCTTATGGAACAAAATGGTGAAACTGGGCAAGCCTTGCCGATAACTGGCGGTCAAGTGATGTTGAGCTAGGGCGGTTAAATTAAAAATGATAAAATGAAAACAAAAGCAGTAAGATTATATGGTAAAAAAGATCTCCGATTAGAGGAATTTGAATTACCACAAATAAAAGATAATGAGATTTTAGCTAAGGTTGTTTCAGACTCACTTTGTATGTCTTCTTACAAAGCAGCATCTCAGGGGCCTGAGCATAAACGTATACCCGATGATGTATCGGAAAATCCAATTTTGATGGGGCATGAATTTGCCGGTGAGTTATTGGAGGTAGGTTCTAAATGGGCTCATAAATTTAATGCGGGCGATAAGTTCTCAATTCAGCCTGCTTTATACTATGAAGATGGTCCGGTTGGTATTTTAAGTGCTCCGGGTTATAGCTATAAATACATTGGCGGCAATGCTACCTACATAGTTATTCCGAATGAGGTAATGGAACAAGATTGTCTTCTGAAATATGAAGGTGAAGGGTATTACCCCGCATCTCTTGCGGAGCCTCTATCATGTGTAATTGGTGCGATGCATGCAAATTACCACACAACTCCTGGAAGTTATGAGCATAAAATGGAGATTGTAGATGGTGGGAAAATGGCAATTTTGGCTGGTGTGGGACCAATGGGGCTTGCTGCTATTAACTATGTGCTTAATAGAGAAGATCTAAAGCCTTCACTTCTGGTTGTTACTGATGTAGATCAGGATAGACTTAATAGAGCTGCTTCTATATATACAGTCGATTTTGCTGCTTCACGAGGAATAGATTTATATTATATAAATACAGGTAAAGTAGACAACCCGGTTGAATTGCTCAGAGATAAGACAAATGGTTTGGGTTATGATGATGTGTTTGTTTTTGCACCGGTTAAATCTGTAGTGGAGCAAGGTGATGCGATACTGGGGTTTGATGGATGTCTTAACTTCTTTGCTGGACCAAATGATACTAATTTTAGTGCTAATCTCAATTTCTACAATGTTCATTATGCATATACACATATTGTGGGTACTAGTGGTGGTAATAATGATGATATGGTTGAAGCATTAGATATTATGAGTAAAGGTCTTGACCCCGCAGGGTTAGTTACGCATATAGGTGGGTTGGATGCAGTTGTAGACGCAACTATTAATCTCCCCAATATCCCAGGAGGTAAGAAGCTAATATACACTCATATTGAAATGCCACTGACTCCAATTGCTGATTTTGCAAAACTTGGTGAGGAAGATAAGTTTTATAAAGAACTTGCTGAAATATGTTCTAAGCATAAAGGTTTATGGAGTGTTGAGGCAGAAGCGTTTTTACTTGAGAATTATGGTGTTTGATTTTTATAAATTATATATATGAAACAATTAGATGTGAATTTGATGCATCCGGTAGAACAAATTAAAGTTATTATCGGAAGAATATATAAAAGTGGTATGACTACTACTTCAGGAGGAAATGTATCAATTAGAGATAAAAATGGAGACATTTGGATTACACCTTCGGGAGTTGATAAGGGATTACTTACTGAGAACGATATAATGCAGATTAAAAAAGATGGCACTGTAATTGGATTGCATAAACCTTCTTCTGAACTTCCATTTCATAAAGCAATTTATGAGTCCCGACCAGAGCTTAGTGCCATTATTCATGCTCACCCGCCTGCTCTTGTTGCTTTTAGTATTGCTGGTATTGTACCCGACACAAAAATTGTTCCCCAAGCATACAATATTTGTGGCGATATTGGTTTTGCTCCTTATGGTACTCCAGGTAGTGAAGATTTGGGAGAGAAGATTGCTAATGAGTTTCTCGACAAACGATACAAGGCTATTATTATGGAAAATCACGGCGTTGTATTAGGAGGTGCAAATATGATGGATGCATATCAACGTTTTGAAACTCTTGAGTTTTGCTGTCGTACAATTATTAATGCAAAAAGGCTTGGAAGCGTAAATTATTTATCAGACGAGCAAGTTTCTCAATACGTTAATCATTTACCATCTAATATTTCTCACTTCATGGATATTGATCATCCATCTGAGGAAAGGGCTATAAGAACTGAAATGGTGAATATTATACGTAGAGCATGTGATCAGGGATTAATGATTTCTACATATGGAACGGTATCTGCTAGATGGAAAGAAAATGATTTTCTGATTACTCCTAGCAATATTGCCAGATGGGATATTGTACCAGGTGATTTAGTACAAATAAAAAACGGTATGGCAGAGGCAGGAAAAACTCCTAGTCGGTCCGTTGCACTTCATCAGCGCATTTATCAGTTAAACCCCCAGATTAATTCAATTGTATGTACTCAACCCGTTAATCTAATGGCACATGCAGTTAGTGGCAGTAAGTTTGATGTTAGAACTATACCTGAGAGCTGGATATTCTTACAAGACGTGCCTTCAATACCGTTTGGTTTGATTTATAATGATGTTGATAGTGTGGCAAAGATGTTTCAAAAGAATAGGGTTATACTAGTAGAGAATGACAGTGTATTCGTTACCGGTGACAAGCTCTTAAATACATTTGATTATTTGGAGGTTGCAGAGTTCTCGGCCAATTCGTTGGTTATGGCTGCTACAATTGGAACATTGCAACCAATTGGAGATGAAGAGATAGAGGATTTAAGAATTGCATTTAATGTAAAATAATAAAAAGGGCGATTGTTAATTAGTAAATATGTTTAATAACATATAGAAATGTTTCTAAATTAAATTTTAATATTGTTCATTTGTCTTTATTGTCAGCACAGTACAGAACAGTGCGGTAAAGGATGTTGAAATGGATAACAAATTGGAATTAAGATTTAGTGGAAAACATACTAAGGTAAAACAGCTTGCTGACTTTATCCAAGATAATATTATTGCTCAAGAAATGAAGGTAGGAGATAAATTGCCTTCTATTAACTTCTTGAGTCAAAGATTTTCAGTTTCCAGAGACACAGTGTTTAAGTCGCTTTCCGACTTACGAGATCGTGGAGTTATTGATGCTATTCATGGTAAAAACTACTTTGTTTCTTCACCAACCAGAAATATATTATTGTTATTAGATGAATATTCGCCCTTTAAAGAAGTGTTACATAATATCTTGGTGTCTGAGCTGCCAAAATATTATAAAATAGACCTATGGTTTCACCAATATAATCAGCATCTATTCAATAACATTATAAATGAATCAATAGGTCAGTATAACAAATATCTTGTTATGAACTATGATAATGAGAAATTCTCTGATTCGTTAACCAAGATAGACAAGAAAAAGCTGCTACTACTTGATTTTGGGAAATTCGACAAAGATGGTTATTCTTATGTATGCCAAGATTTTGATGATGGTTTATATAATGCATTAGCAACTATTAAGAAATATCTTATGAAATATGAAAAGCTGATTTTCGTTCTTAATAAGAATCATAAACATCCACAGAGTAGTAAAACTGCATTCTCTAAATTCTGTCTGGATAATGATTTGTATTTCAATATATACAACGAGATTTTAGATGATGCACCAATAAAAGAAAATTGTTTCTATCTTGTAGTTAAACAAGAAGATGTTGTTAAGATTGTAAAGAAGGGCAAACTAAATAATCTTAAACCTGGCAAGAACTACGGCTTGCTTGCATATAATGAAAACCCGTTTTTTGAAGTAATAGAGAATGGTATATCTAGTATAGGTATAGATTGGCAACAGATGGGGAAGGTTGCATCAGAGTTTATTTTAAAGAGCAAGCCTGTTAAACACTATTTGCCCACGGTGATAATTAAAAGAGACTCGTTTTAATTTATTTGAGCATAAAATTTAACATATTCAAAAATTGAATAATAGATAAACACATATAATAATCTAAGTGATGAGAAAATATCCAAAAATTGGTATTCGTCCAACTATAGATGGACGACAGGGTGGCGTTAGAGAAAGCCTTGAAGAAAAAACTATGAACCTAGCGAAATCTGTAGCAAATTTAATTGAAACGAACCTCAAAAATGGAGATGGAAGTGCGGTTGAATGCATAATAGCAGATACTACAATTGGTAGAGTAGGTGAGAGCGCAGCCTGTGCCGAGAAGTTTGAAAGAGAGGGTGTAGGGTCAACAATTACTGTAACTTCAAGCTGGAATTATGGCTCGGAAACTATGGATATGAATCCTCATTATCCAAAAGCTATATGGGGGTTTAATGGTACTGAACGTCCGGGTGCCGTATTTCTTGCAGCAGTTCTTGCAGCTCATGCACAAAAAGGTTTGCCTGCTTTTGGAATATATGGTCGTGATGTTCAGGATTTATCAGACAACTCTATTCCAGAAGATGTTGCCGAGAAATTATTAAGGTTTGCTCGTGCAGCACAAGCAGTTGCAACTATGAGAGGTAGGTCTTATCTGGCTATCGGTGGTACTTGTATGGGAATTGCAGGTTCAATGGTAAACCCAGATTTTTTTCAAAAATATCTGGGAATGCGCAATGAGTCTGTAGATTCTACTGAGATAATTCGCAGAATTGAAGAAGGTATATTTGATCCGGAAGAGTTTGAGAAAGCTATGGCTTGGACAGAAATGTACTGTAAGGTAAACGAGGGTGAAGATATAAATAGAGCTGAGAAACAAAAAGATCGCGAAGCAAAAGATAAAGATTGGGAGTTTGTGGTGAAAATGACCCTAATAATTAAAGACTTGATGCTAGGAAACCCGAAGTTAGAGGAGTTGGGTTTCAAAGAAGAAGCGATAGGACATAATGCAATTGTTGGTGGTTTTCAAGGTCAACGTCAATGGACGGACTTTTTACCAAATGGAGATTTTAGCGAGACAATACTGACTAGTTCATTCGATTGGAATGGGATAAGAGAGGCTTTCAGTTTTGCTACTGAAAATGATTCGCTGAATGGTGTTTCTATGTTATTTGGACATTTACTTACTAATACTGCACAAATGTTCTCTGATGTAAGAACTTACTGGAGTCCTGAAGCAGTAAAGCGTGTGACCGGCAAGGAGTTAGAGGGTAAAGCTGCAAACGGTATTATTCATCTTATAAATTCTGGTGCAACAACTCTTGATGCTACTGGTAAACAAAGATTAAACGGTGAGCCTGCTATGAAAGAGCACTGGAATATAAACCAGGAAGAAGTTGAAGCTTGCCTTGCAGCAACTACCTGGTCGCCTGCAAATAGAGATTATTTTAGAGGTGGAGGCTACTCATCAACATTTCTTTCTGAAGGTGGAATGCCAGTAACTATGAGTAGGTTGAATCTGGTGGATGGATTGGGACCAGTACTGCAAATTGCAGAAGGGTGGACAGTTGAACTGGATGAGGAGGTTCATGATATTATTAATAAACGTACTGACAGAACTTGGCCAACAACATGGTTTGCACCACGTTTAACCGGTAATGGTCCTTTTAAAGATGTTTACTCTGTAATGAACAACTGGGGAGCAAATCATGGTGCTATAAGCTATGGTCATATTGGACAAGATTTGATTACTCTTGCCTCAATGCTTCGCATTCCTGTATGTATGCACAATGTTGAGGAGTATGAAATTTTCCGTCCTTCTACATGGAACGCTTTCGGAATGGATAAAGAAGGCGCTGATTACAGGTCATGCAAAAACTTTGGACCAATTTATAAATAAAATCATATTAAAGGGTATATGCTAACAATGATAAATGTGCATATACCCTTTTCTAATAATAAACATTATGCTTAAGAGAATACCAAAAATTCTTTCACCTCAACTGGTTAAAACACTTATGGAAATGGGGCATGGTGATGAAATTGTTATTGCCGATGCCAATTTCCCTTGTAACTCAATTTCTGACAACGTAATTTCCGCAGTTGGATTGTCGGGTGTTGATATTTTACAAGCTGTTCTGGAGCTTTTTCCACTAGATTCATATGTGGATGAGCAGGTATTACTTATGGAGGTAGTGCCAGGTGATGATTATAAACCTTTGATATGGGATAAGTACAAAAGTGTACTAAGTGATTCAGATGAATCTTTTTCAATAGGATATTTAGAGCGTTTTGCTTTTTATGAAAGGGCGAAAAAATCATATGCAGTTATAGCAACAGGTGAAGAGGCTTTATACGCAAATATTATCTTAAAAAAAGGAGTAGTTAAATAAGGCTGGTAATTAATTTTAAAATAGTTTTATTGCAAGTAATTAATAAGTTTATTAACATTGCATAGTTTATTCCGAATAATTCTAAGATAATGCAGAAAAGGTTTTTAATTCCAATTTTACTACCTCTACTTTTTATAAATTGTATTGATAGTGTTGATAAATCTCAAAAACTTACACTTCTATACGATACTCCTGCAACTGTATGGGAAGAGACACTTCCTTTGGGGAACGGTAGGATTGGTATGATGCCCGACGGCGGTGTGAATTCAGAACGAATAGTTTTAAATGATATTACCATGTGGTCTGGAAGTGAAGATAAAGATGCACTTAACATGGAAGCGTTTAAATATTTGCCTGAAATACAGGAATTGCTGCTAAATGGTAAGAATCTTGAAGCGCAGGATCTGATGTATAAACATTTTAAAAGTGGAGGTTTAGGCTCTGCTCATGGAAATGGTAAAGATGCACCATATGGATGCTTTCAAATGTTGGCCAATTTAAATATTAATTATAGTTATCCCGTTGATGTTAATTACACTAATTCAGATGTTGAAACTGTTTATGAAGTAGCTTCTGAATCCACTTCTAAATCTGCTTCTGATTATGTAAGAGAACTTTCCCTAAATAATGCTGTTGCCTCTACAAAATTTAAAATAGGAGGTGTAAATTATAAAAGAGAATACTTTGCATCTCATGAAGATGATGTATTGATAATTCGTGTTTCTGCTGATAAAAAGAATTCTGTATCTTTTAACTTGGGGTTAAGTAGACCCGAACGTGCTTCTTTATCGATAAGAGATAATGTTCTTTATTTAGAGGGTCAACTCAACGATGGGTACGACGGTGATAAAGGTGTACGATACTTTACAAAGTTGGAAGTTATTAATAAAGGAGGGAGTGTAAATTTAGACGATAGTACTTTATCATTAACTGATGCTGATGAAGCAGTTATTCTTATTTCAACGTCAACAAATATGCTGGATAAAGTTTTTGAATCATCTGTTAACGAATTGCACGCTAAGGCTAAATCGAAATCATATAGTCAATTGAAAGAAGGTCATATTAAGGTATACAAAGAAAAATTTGATAGAGTAAGTTTGGATTTGGGAGAACAAGATAATGTCACGCCAACTGATCAACGACTAATTAACTTTCAAAAAAATGATGATCCGGCTTTTGCTGCTTTATATTTTCAGTACGGACGATATCTTATGATTAGTGGTACTTATGAGAATAGTTTACCTCTAAATCTTCAGGGTTTGTGGTCTAATCAGGTACAGACACCTTGGAACGGAGATTATCACCTAAATATCAACATACAGATGAACTATTGGCCAGCGGAGGTAGCTAACCTATCGGAACTTCATAAACCTCTTATAAAGCTAACAGAATCGCTTGTGGAATCGGGAGAGAAGACTGCTAAAACTTTTTATGGTGCAGATGGATGGGTGGCACATATGATGACTAATCCCTGGGGTTTTAGTGCACCTGGAGAGCATGCTTCATGGGGAGCTACAAACACTGGTGGTGCTTGGTTGTGTCAACATCTTTGGGAGCATTATGCATTTACCCAAGATGTGGAATATTTAAGTTCAATTTATTATGTGTTGGCAGGTGCTTCAGATTTCTTTATAAGTAGTATGATAAGGGAACCAAAAAATAATTGGCTTGTAACATCGCCTTCATCATCACCTGAGAATGCATTTTATCTTCCTGGAAGTAAAGAGAGCGTTTTTGTATGCATGGGGCCAACAATGGATGTGCAATTAATAAGAGAGTTGTTCAAAAACACACTTACTGCTGCTGATATTTTAAATATAGAGGATAAAACTATAATGGGTATAAAAGAGACAATAAACAGCTTGCCCCCAATGCAAATTAGTCCCAATGGCTATCTTCAAGAGTGGCTCGAAGATTATGAAGAACAAGATCCCAAACACAGGCATGTTTCTCATTTATACGGTCTGCATCCATCAAATCAGATATCACCTATTTCCACACCCGATTTAGCAGAAGCGGCACGTGAGACTCTAAACAATAGAGGAGATGCCGGAACTGGTTGGTCGCGTGCGTGGAAAGTTAATTTTTGGGCAAGACTTCATGACGGTAATAGAGCTTATAAACTGTTGAAGAGTTTACTCGAACCTACTTTTGAAAATGAGATAAAAATGGGTAGCGGGGGTGGTACTTATCAAAATCTATTTTGTGCTCATCCTCCCTTTCAAATTGATGGAAACTTTGGAGGTACATCTGGAATAGCAGAGATGCTTATTCAAAGTCAAAAGGATTTTATTCATATTTTGCCTGCTTTACCCGATACTTGGAGTAGGGGTAAGTTTACTGGATTACGGGTTAGAGGAGGAGCAGAAGTTGATGCTGAATGGGAAGATAATATGCTAACAAACATAACCATTACAGCACAAACCGATAATACTTTTAAGATTAAGGTACCTAACTATGCAAATAGTATCCTTCAAAATGATAAGGAACTACAAATCGTAAACGGTTTTGTTTCTATTGAAATTAAAAAGGGTGAGGTTGTAAAACTAGATGTTTTTGCACAATCATAAAAATTGAGGGGGAGTTGTAAGCCTATAAAGTTATTACTATAATAATAAAAGAACTATTAGTATGGTCTATTTAGCATATTATTTTAAATAAAAAAGACTACCGAAGGGTTGTCTAAAAATTATCAAAAAATGAAGAGTCTGTTTTCTGTTCTGTTTTTATCTATTTTGTTCTTTATTAATTCATGTACATATACTTCCGATACATTTTCTATTGCAGATTATGGTATTAGTCCAAACACCCGTGAAAATGTTTCTGCCGCGGCACATAGATTAATAAATGACTTGCAGAACAGAACAGATACTGCCCATATTAATGTGATTTTCCCTAAGGGCACATATCATTTTTATGAAGACAGTGCGTTTGTACGTGAATATTACATCTCAAATCATGATCAGGACAATCCGAAAAAAGTTGGACTGGCATTAGAGAATCTGAAAAATATAACTATTGATGGTATGGGATCAACATTTATATTTCATGGCAGGATGATTCCCATCTCAATTCTTAATTCAGAGAATATATTATTAAAAAATATTTATATTGATTTTGAAGTGCCTGCTTTGAGACAACTTAATGTATTAGAAGTAAATAAAGAGACTGATGAAATAATAGCCGAGATTTATCCCAATAATAACTACAGAATTGAAGAAGGAAAATTAATTATAGTTGGTGAAACATATGAATTGATACCAAATACGGCAATGTCTTTTAATGAGGATAAGAGACTTACTTACCTTAGGAGAGACTTGAGTTTTAATCCCACAAAAGTATCTGAGAGATCCCCCAACATATTAAGTCTGAATGGATGGGATCAGATAAATGAAACTACTCCTGGAGAAAGATTTGTATTAAGGTCGTACTTTCGTCCAACTCCTGGTATTTTTATTAGTGAATGTAAAAATACAGATATTGAAAATGTAACAATTCATTATGCCGAAGGAATGGGCCTTCTAGCACAAATGAGCGAAAATATAAATCTTAATAGTTTTAATGTTTCGCTTAAAGGAGAAGATGATCCTAGATATTTTACTACACAGGCAGATGCTACTCATTTCTCGGCATGTAAGGGAGTTATTGTTTCTAAAAATGGACTATATGAGAATATGGCAGATGATGCTATAAATGTTCATGGTACTTACCTTAAACTACTAAAGAGAGTAGACGATTACACAATTCATGCTCGTTACATGCATAATCAAGCATGGGGGTTTAAATGGGGTACAGTTGGTGATAGTGTTCAGTTTGTGGAATCAAAAAAGATGGAATTGGTTGAAGAAGATGTAAGCATAATACAATCTATCAAGTCAATTGATAAACCTACAGAGTTTGGTGCAAAGGTATTCGAAATTAAATTTACTAACACGATTCCAAAAGAGATAACCGAGGATGGATCATTTGGTGTTGAAAATATAAGTTGGACTCCTGAAGTTGTTTTTTCTGATAATGTTATAAAAAATAATCGTGCAAGAGGAACTCTATTTAGTACACCGAAACGCGTAGTCTGTCAAGGTAATCTTTTTGATCATACGCATGGCACTGCTATACTTCTTTGTGGAGATAGCAACGGGTGGTTTGAAACTGGAGCATGTAAAGAGGTAATTATTAAAGACAATAAATTTGTAAATGCATTAACTGCAAACTATCAGTTTACTAATGCAATAATTTCAATATATCCTGAAATTCCGAATCTCGAAGCTCAGACTAAATTCTTCCATTCAGGAATTGTTATAGAAAACAATACTTTTGAAATGTTCGATCAGCCTATCGTGCATGCTAAATCTACTGATGGTCTCATTTTTAGAAATAACACTATCCTATATAATAACGACTTTGAACCTTTTCATTGGAACAAACATATGTTTTTCTTCGAAAAGGTGGACAACGTATTAATAGAAAATAATCAATTCGAGAGAGGATTTGAAGCGGATAAGAACTTAAGAGTTGAGCTTTCTGATAATAGCACCGTAATAATTAAACAGTAAATACTAAACGGCAAAAATAAACAACAAATACTAAATGAAAAAAGTATATAACATATAAGATTCCCTATATGTTAAATACTTTTTTTTAATGTTCTTTGAAAAGGCAAATTTATAACTTAAACATTATCAGTTGTCCCACTGAAATGTTGGAAGTGGAAGATTGTTTTTACCCTTTAAGTTTGCACTTGGAGGTGAATTTCGCCAAGCATATCTTACACTCACAGGGTGGTTTACATTACTATTAGAAACGTAAATCTTGTTGTTCTTTATAGTTGCTTTAGCATTATAATATCTTCTACCATCCTCAGATATTTCAAAATCAAATACTTCACCATTTTCATTTCCAAAGATCTCGTCAGTAAATGATAAAATTACCTTATCATCCAATATCTCCCCTTCAACAAGTTGTGGAGTAATTGCCACATTCTGTTTATATATTTTCTTTCTGATTTCAAGAGCTGCCCGTTCGGCTAAATCTTTTTTTCTTAAAGGATGAATATCATTCCATTCGCCAAGTCCCAGCCCAACTATTAATTGAGCATTATCATCATTAACTGTTGCCCTGCGTTGCGATTCTCGTAGGGTAACCCATCCACTTTCAGATGGTGTATGTGTAGGTTCCATAAAATTGGGTAGCTGGACAACAAAAAACGGCAATGTATCATTATTCCAAATTGTTCTCCAATTATTCATCAAATTCTCTAGTAGTTGCTGGTATTCTTTTGGTCTCGAAGTGTTAGATTCTCCTTGATACCATAATACTCCTGAGATAGGATAATTGCGAAGCGGATAAAGCATTGCATTAAAGCAAGCGGTAGGACTATTTTGCATTCCTATGCCCTGAACGTTTTTAGATGGTAAATGAGCTCCATATTTGAATTTCCATACTTCAGAAAGTTGAAGTTCTGACTTGTCATCAAAAACTATTTTATATGGCTTATCTTTTACGAATTCTGCATTAGGACCACCTATAAGGCGAATTGTTATAACATTAACACCCTCTTTTAAGAGTCCTTTTGGGACTTTGTATTTTCTCGGTGGATATTGATAGCCGGTATTACCAACTAAGACACCATTCACATATGTAGAATCGGCATCAACAAGACAACCAAGTCTTAGTAATGCTTCTCTACCAGCATAGTTTTTATCTATATCTACTTCTTGCCTAAACCAATATGAACCATTAAACGGTCCAAATTCTGTTTGTGTCCATTCTCTATTATTGTTTTGAGAAACCTCTCTCCAATCACTATCATCTAAATCTTCTGAATACCACTTTTCATGGACTCCTTTATCGAGTTTATATAATAAATTACTCCATTTGCTATTTGCAATATGAGAAGCTTTATTTATATTATCTACATATTCATCATCCTTGACTAATAGTAGTTCACTCATATAATTTGGATAGTTCTTAATATAATCTTGTCCAATCCACGACTGTATGGGGGTTCCACCCCAGCTGCTTGCAATGACACCTTGAGGGATTCCTGTTTTTTCATAAAGATCATAAGCAAGAAAATAGGAAAAGGCTGAAAAATCAGATACGTTTTCAGGTGACAATTCACGCCATGCTGTTTCACCAATATCTTCAGACTTATCAAGAATGTTAGTGGCATTGGGAACTTTTAATAACCTGATATTGGGTCTTTGTAAAGTGTCTGTTAAGTCTTTATATAAATCCTCCACCCTATAGATAGGAAGATCTATATTTGATTGACCAGAGCATAACCAAACATCACCAACTAAAACATTATTAATAGTTCTATCATTAATAATAAGGGAATAGGGTCCACCTTCTTTTGAAGGAGTGAGTTTAACCGACCAATAACCATTGTGATCTGCTACTGTAGTATAATTTTTGTCTTTAAACTCAATATTTATTTTTTCATTTGGATCAGAATAACCCCATACAGGAATTTCGGTATTTCTTTGTATAATCATATTGTCTGTAAATAGGTTTGGTAGCTTTACCTCGCCATATGCATCTGAAATAACAAATGTCGTTAACAGAAGAATAAGAATCTCAGAAAAATGCTTTCTGATATTAAAACTCATAGATATTATGATTTTAAATTGATTGGAGTTTACTATACTTGTTTATTAAAAAGAGTAGGTCAATCTTTTTATAGATTGACCTACTAAATAATCTACTAGATATACATATTAACTATTGCTTCATAAAGCTCTTGTTTTCCGCTTATCATCTCTGGTTCTTTACCTAAAGAAAAAGCGTATTCACGTAGATCCTCTAAAGAGAGCTCACCATTTTCAAAAGCTTTGCCTTTACCATCGTCAAAAGAAGCATATCTTTCTTTTCTCATTTTGAGATAAGGTGATTTTTCTAGAATAGCAGCGGCAGATTCCAAAGCGCGTGCAAATGCATCCATACCAGCAACATGTGCAATAAATATGTCTTCAAGATCTGTTGAGTTTCTACGAGTTTTAGCATCAAAGTTTGTTCCACCACCTTGTAAACCACCACCTTCAAGAATTACTAACATTGCTTGAGTTAACTCATAAATATCGATAGGGAATTGATCTGTATCCCAACCATTCTGATAGTCACCTCTATTTGCATCAATTGACCCTAATAGTCCTGCATCAACAGCACACTGAAGGTCATGTTCAAAGGTGTGTCCAGCAAGAGTAGCATGGTTTACCTCGATATTAAGTTTGAAATCTTTATCCAGATTATGAGCACGTAAAAAGCCAATTACTGTTTCCGAATCATAGTCATATTGATGTTTGGTTGGCTCCATTGGTTTTGGCTCAATGAAAAATGTGCCTTTAAAACCTTTAGATCTAGCATAATCTCTGGCTTTTTTAAGCATCATAGCTAGATGCTCTTTTTCTCTTTTCATATCAGTATTAAGAAGTGTCATGTATCCTTCACGACCACCCCAAAATACATAGTTTTCACCTCCTAATTCAATTGTTGCATCTAAAGCATTTTTAATTTGAGTACCTGCAAAAGCAACGCTATCAAAGTTAGGATTGGTTGCTGCACCATTCATATAACGTTTGTTACTGAATACATTGGCAGTACCCCAAAGTAGTTTAATACCCGTATCAGCCATCTTCTGTTTGATATACGCCACAACTTCTTTCAGATTAGCCTCATATTCTTCAAGTGAAGCGACTGGGTCTACCAAATCTACATCATGAAAACAGAAATACTCAATTCCTACTTTTTTCATGAATTCAAAACCGGCATCTACTTTCTTTTTGGCTCTTTCGATAACGCCTTCACCATTGTTCCATTCAAAATCTTTGGTTTCTTCTCCAAATGGATCACTAGATTCGGCACAAAGTGTATGCCAGTAAGCCATTGAGAATTTCAACCAATCTTTCATTTTGCGACCATATACAACTTTTTCTGGCTCATAATAACGGAATGCCAGAGGGTTTGTACTTTCCTTACCCTCAAATTTTATTTCACCAATACCTGGGAAATACTCTTTTTGTTTGTCGTCTGTTTTCATATTTGTTTTAATATAGTAAGTTAAATCTATAATATAATTTATGTTTTCTATTTATAAGAACGATTTCCAAGTCTGATAAGCTTCTATATATTGTGAGCTCAATTTTAACTCAGGTTCAATTGTTTGAATTTTCTTTAAAGTTGAGAAAGCTTCTACATTCGATGAATACAGACCTGCTCCTATGCCAGCTGCTTTAGCTGCACCTGCAGCTCCATCAGTATCAAACAACTCAATAACTGCATTACTTGAAGTTGCTAAAGCTTCACGAAAAAGAGGGCTCAGAAACATATTAGCATTGCCTGCCTTTATAACATTAATATCCATTCCAATGCTTTTCATTATTTCCATACCATATATAAATGAGAATACAATCCCTTCTTGTACAGCACGAATCATATCAGTTTTATTATGAATATTAAAGTTTATGCCTCTAAATGAACAATCTATATTTTTACTCTCTAAAACTCGTTCGGCTCCATTACCAAATGGAATTACAGAAATACCTTTTGCTCCAACCGGCGATTGTGCTGCCAATTGATTCATATCGTTGTAACTAATGTCAGTAGACATCATATTTCTCTTAACCCATGAGTTTAAAATGCCAGTTCCATTAATACATAATAACACTCCTAGTCTGGTTTGATTAGGTTTATGATTCACATGTGCGAAAATATTTACTCTCGAAAGAGGGTCGTACTTCACTTCATCCAGCACGCCATATACAACGCCAGAAGTGCCTGCAGTAGAAGCAATTTCTCCTGGGTTAAACACATTGAGCGAAACGGCATTATTAGGTTGATCCCCTGCACGATAACTGACAGGTATCCCGGGTGCTAATCCAAGTTCTTTAGCTGCTGTTGCAGTAACCTCACCTTGAATTCCGAATACAGGGGTAATCTTTGGTAGAATGTTTTCGTTAAATCCAAAATAATTCAGAATATCAGTTGATACTTTATTCTCTTTGAAATCCCAAAATATACCTTCTGATAATCCCTCAACAGTAACTGATATTTCATCTGTCAACTTCATAGCAATGTAATCGCCAGGTAACATTATTTTATCAATTTGAGCATAAAGTTTAGGCTCATTTTCTTTTACCCAAGCTAGTTTTGATGCAGTAAAATTACCAGGTGAATTCAGCAAATGAGATAGTGCTTTTTCCTCTCCAATAGAGCTAAAAGCTTTCTCGCCGTATGGAACTGCTCTACTATCACACCAGATGATTGAGGGTCGCAGCACTTTTTTATTTCTATCAACCATAACTAACCCATGCATCTGCCATGAGATACCTATAGCTTTAATATCTTTAGGATCAATATTTGACAACCTAAGTACCGATTCATTAGCGAGTTTCAAATTAGACCACCACATTTCAGGGTCTTGCTCTGCCCATCCTGCTTTTTCGGCATGCATAGGCATCTCAACTTTAGGGAAAAAATCTGAGGCAACTATCTTTCCTGTATTCGCCTCAACTAGTGCTGCTTTTACAGAAGAACTGCCAATATCGTAACCTAATAAGTACATATTATATATTGAAATTAATTATTTACTACATTAATATTTTAACCAATTACATAGCAAAACCATTGAATCCGCCATCCACTGTAATTGTAGTGGCTGTTACAAATGAAGATGCATCACTTATCAGATAGTGTATCGCTCCGCAAAGTTCCTCTGGCTTACCCATTCGTTTAAACGGTGTCTGACGTATTACATCATTACCCCTCTCTGTATATGATCCATCTTTATTTGTGAGTAAATCACGATTTTGTTCTGTAAGGAAGAAACCTGGTGCAATAGCGTTAACTCTTATCCCCTCTCCAAATTTAGTTGCGACTTCATTTGCGAGGAACTGAGTAAAATTAGTTATTCCAGCTTTTGCTGCTGCATAGCCACAAACTCTAGTCATTGGCCTAAACGCTGCCATAGATGAAAAATTCACAATGTTTCCCTTCTTCTTTTCTACCATTGGCTTTAAGAATACTTGAGTTGGAAGAACGCTACCTGTCAAATTAAGACGTACAACTTTATCAAACTGATCCATATTCAGATCAAAAAATGTTTCCTGAGGTGTTATATTTGCACCTGCCATATTACCACCTGCAGCATTAAGTAGTACATCTATTCTTCCATATTTATTTAAGATGACTTCTCTGTTTTTTTCAAGAATAGAATAATCTAACACATCAGTTTTGAGAAATATTGCTTCATTTCCATTCTTCACAATTGTTTCTTCAACTTCTTTCCCTTTTACTTCATTACGCCCCAGAATAACTATTTTAGCTCCCTGATTTGCAAGATAAGCTGAAATTACACTGCCTAGAATTCCAGTTCCACCAGTAATTACAACAACTCTATCTTTAATATCGAATAAGTCCATCATCTTTCTTATGTTTTCAAATTGTTTTATTGTCTAACTCATTTCGAACTACAGCCATCATACCTTCTACCTGACCCAATGCAAGCATTCTTCCATAAAATGAGTATCCAGGGTTATGTTTTTTGTTGATATCATCTAACATTAACTTACCATGATCAACTCTCAAAGGTATAGACCTATCATGTTTTTCCAGAATTCTAATTACCTCAATTATTTTACCTCTACCTCCAAGATGTGAAGCTTCCACAAAATCACCATTGGGTAGAATCTCTGTGCTTCTTAAATGTGCAAAGAAAACATGGTTTACAAACTTACGTGCAAGGTCAGGTAAATTGTTATGTTCACCTGCACTTAAAGATCCAGTACATAGTGTTAATCCATTGTTTTTACTATCAACCATATTAAGAATGAATTCAATGTCTTCTTCATTCGATACAATACGAGGCAACCCGAAAACAGGAAATGGAGGGTCATCAGGGTGAACTGCAAGCTTTACTCCATACTTTTCTGCAATGGGGATTACATTATTAAGGAAATAAGACATATTATGACGAAGTTTATTCTTGTCTATTCCTTTATACTTGTCAATTATTTTTCTGAACTCCTCAACAGGATTTGTATTAGGATCTGAAATTTTCCTATGTATGAAGTTTTGAGTTCTAACAATTATTGTATCAATTAATGAATCAACTTCATCACAAGAAATTACCTTGTCTAACTGATATACTTTCTCGATTTCTTCGGGAGTATAATCCTTCTCAGCCCCATCTCTGTTAAGAATAAAACAGTCGAAGTAAGCATAACGTATTTTATCAAAATATAGAGTATAAGTTCCGTCTTGTAACTTCCTTTCAAGATCTGTCCTAACCCAGTCTATTGCAGGCATAAAGTTATAGCAAATAGTCTTTATACCTGCCTTACCTAAGTTTTCAATACTAATTTTGTAATTTTCAATTAGCTGATCTCTAGTTATATCGCCATACTTTATCTCTTCAGCAACAGGTAGGCTTTCTACAACAGTCCAATTTAAACCATTACTCTCAATATGATTTTTTAAATCAATTATAGTATCATATGTCCATATTTCACCCGGAGGAACTTCGTAAAGTGCAGTAACTATTCCCTCTACACCTATTTGGCGTAGCATATCAAGAGTAATAGTGTCATTCTTACCAAACCATCTCCAGGTTTTTTCCATATATCTTTTAAAATTGTAAATGTTATCTGTCTATAATTACAATATCAATTATGATGTTTTAAATCCAATTTTATCTTCATTAAATCCTCAAGTTCATGAACAGGTCGTTCTATATCATAAGGAATTGGCATTTTTGAGTATGTTTGAAAATACAAAAGACATGCATCTTTCCACCAAACAGCATCTTTAGATTGAATTTTTAATTTCGATTGAACATGCTTAAAGCGTTCATTGTCAATAAAACTTTCTAATCTATCCCAATCTTTTTGGAATTCCCTTACCTGTTTCACACCCCTGTCATATTTATATGACATTTCCTCCCATAAGCTGTTGCCATTCTTCATTTCATAGTCCCAAGGAACATGATGAAACCAAAGAATATAATCTTCAGGGCAACTTTCTATATTATTAAACTTATCATTAAGAGGAGAGAAGTATTGAGAAACTGCATTACTACCTTCAGTAGTTCTGTCAAAACCTATCCCATACTCGTCTGCTTTATGATAGTATCGAGGCAACCAGTCGGCTCTTGCCCCAGGGATATCTGTCCAAGGTTCCGGACCATAATGATGATCCCATGCAAATATGTGATGTAACCCTAAAGGCATCATGTAATCTATAGCTGCATACCATGATTCTAGCATTATCTGTTTTGTAGGATTTACAAAATCATTCTCATTTGAGAAAGTCATTCTTATCCATTCATCAGCAATTTGTTCAGCAGATAAATTGTGATTCCATGCTAACCTACCAAATGCATACCAGTTTGATTGAGCAAAATGATGTCCCGTCCAGTTTGTATCTTCACCTATATTAGCAACCCCTGCAATTGCACTTATAGGCTGTTTATAAAGGGTGCCATCTGTTGCTTTGGCAACTGACGAACCTTCTCCCATGCTATAAGTGTCGCTTTCAAGAAACTCTTTCCACTGTGTACCCAAGTATACCAGATGATTGGAGAAACCAAGATATTCCTGTGTAATTTGCAACTCAGGCATTATTGCAGTTTTCTTCATAGCGCCAAAAAGAGGACTGAAAGGTTCTCGTGGTTGAAAATCAACTGGTCCATTCTTTACCTGAACAATTACATTCTCTCTAAACTGTCCATCTAATGGCATAAACTCATTATAAGCCTGCTTAGCACGATCTTGATCGGATGGATTATATACAAATGCTCTCCACATAACAATACCCTTATAAGGTAAGAGCGCATCTGCAAGCATATTAGCACCATCAGCATGGGTTCTGCCATAATCTTGAGGTCCTGGCTGACCTTCTGAATTTGCTTTTACCAAAAACCCTCCAAAATCAGGAATGAGTTGATAAACTTCTTTTACTTTATTATTCCACCATTTCTGTACTTCTGGATCTTTCGGATCAGAATTTGCAAGATCACCTAAAATGTGTGGTGATGAGAAATTTACCGAGAGATAAACCTTTATTCCGAAAGGACGCAGAATATTTGCTATGACTTTTACCTTTTGCAAATACTCTTGAGTCAGAATGTTGGGAGAGGCATTTACGTTGTTGATGACTGTACCATTTATACCAATAGATGCATTTGCTCTAGCATAATCCTCATATCTGGGCGAAACTTTGGAAGGAAGTTCATCCCATTTCCAGATTGAATATCCTGCATAGCCTCTTTCAACTGTTCCGTTAAGATTATCCCAATGATTTAATATACGAACATTATATAGAGGCTTCTCGCTAATTTCTATTGATGATAAAACTTGTCCAGTTTGAATCAATCTAAGCAGATGAAAAGTTCCATACAGCAAACCTTTCTCACCCTCAGAAGCAACAACGGTAATACTATTTTTTCCACGTTCAATAGTTCTAATAATATAACCTTCACTGCCTAACTCTTTCAATTCTTTATTTAGGTTGAGTCTTCTAATTTCCAAGTCCTTTACTGTACCTATCAATAAAGTATTATTATTCAAGCGTGAATGAATAGGAAGAGAACTACCAGTCATTTCTTCCCATGCAAGCTGAAATTCTTTTATGGCTTTTAATTCAATATCTCCTTTTAAACCGCTAAAGGAAGGTGTTTCACTCAAGTTAACAGATTTATAACGGAGCCATAATTTGCTTCCATCCTCCGCTTTAAGAAGCAAAGAGAAAGAAAAACAAAATATTAATATGTAAACTATTTTTTTCATTTATTTTGAAGCAGTTCCTTCAATTGTTTTAATGGTTCCATCGGCGTTATATTCCAATTCAACCACTTTCATACTTCTTAACCATGTTTTACCGCCTGATGGAACACTATCATGATGGAATAAGTACCATTTACCTTTAAATTCTACTATAGAATGATGAGAAGTCCAACCAACAACAGGAGAAAGTATTACGCCCTTATATGTAAATGGTCCATAAAGATTATCTCCAATGGCATAGCATATATTATGTGTATCTCCGGTTGAATATGAAAAATAATATTTACCATTATACTTATGCATCCATGAAGCTTCAAAAAATCTGCGTTCAGTTTCTCCGGCTGTAAGTGGTTTGCCGTTTTCATCAAGAATTACTATATCTCTAGGCTCTTCATCAAATCCAAGCATGTCTTTACTTAATCTGACAATTTTAGGACAAAGTGCAGGTTCATTACCTTCTGGAAGAATTGCACATTCCAATGCTTTATTATTTCTGTAACGTTGCAATTGACCACCCCATAGACCTCCAAAATACATATAGTATTCGCCATCTTCATCATGCCAAATTGCCGGGTCCATGCTATAGCTCCCTTTCATAGGGTTTTCTTCAGGAATAAAGGGACCTTCTGGCTTATCACTGATAGCAACACCAATACGAAAAATATCGTTTTGGTCTTTAAGTGGGAAGTACATATAGTATTTATCATCTCTGTGGGCCACATCACAATCCCAAAGTTGACGTCCTGCCCAAGGTATATCTTCTGTTCTTAAAACAACTCCATGATCTGTTACTTCACCGTTTTCAACATCGTCTAATGAAAACACATGATAATCTTTCATATTGAAATGATCTCCATTATCATTCTCAGGAATTCCACTTTCCCAATCGTGTGATGGGTAAATATAAATTCTTCCATTAAATACATGTGCTGATGGATCAGCCATATAATCACCCGGTACTAAATATCTTGGTTGTTGCATATCTATATAATTTACTATTTAATAATTCAACTTTATTTTTTTAATTCAATTAAATAAATCATTACCCTTTGAGGCGGAAAACGTTTAAAGACATCAAGAATTTAACTTACTTCTAGTGTAATAAAAATAATATTAATCGATTTCTCGATTCATATGTCTCTCCTCAATTTCAATATTGATTCTATCAATCACATCATCCTCAAGTTCGTATTTCGAGATTATAAACATACCAAGAATAAGCAGAAGTGCCGGAATTACTACAACTAACCACAAAATTCCTTGCTCTACCAAGGGCGACTGTGATATAGAATTCTTTTCGTCGAAACCTACAAAAGATAACACCAGTCCCGGTACTACACCACCAAGTGCCATTCCAGCCTTATAAAATATACCGGTAAGCGCGTTTACAATACCCGAAATTCTTCTTCCTGTTGTGTGTTCGCCATAAGATATAACCTCAGGTACAAGTGCCCACATATATCCTGTAGCAACAATAATTCCTGTCGACTTGATAAACTGTGCAACCATAACAAGCCAAATTTGTGATTGTAATGAAGGTACAACAGAAACCACATAAAGTATTCCCATACCAACTATTGCAATTGTAAGAAAAACATAGAACATGTTCTTTTTTCCTATTTTCTTCTTAATTGCGGGCACCATTGGCATAAATATGAATGCAGGAATTGAACCAAGAGCCATAAAATATGGTAACATCTCGGGAGATCCTACGTTATATATCATATAATATGTTCCGGCCGAGTTCCCAATAGCCATCATTGCAAATGCTACTATAAAAAAGAATGCAAGAATTCTTAGCGGACGGTTTCTTACAAATTCGGTCCATAAATCGGATACTTTTACATCTGCCGTATCCTTCTCATCCATTACCACTCTTTCCTTAGTTTGCGTAAAACAGAATATCAAAAGAGCCAGTCCTGCCAATGCATAAATTGTCATAGTTATAAACCATGCATTCCCAGACTCTGCCGAATTGATTTTGCCATCTGGTGAAAATGTTTTAACAAGTATTGGTATTCCATATGCAACAGCCAACCCTCCAAGATTTGCCATAAACATACGGGTTGAGGTAAGTGCCGTTATTTCGTGAGTGTCTCTGGTAAGTGATGCATTTAAAGCACCGTATGGCACATTTACCAGTGTGTATGCCATCGATAGCCCTATGTAGGTAATATAAGCATACAATAAAGAACCTGAAAAGCCATTCCAAAAGCAAAGTATTGCAAAACCTGTAAGAGGAATGCCCCCCAAAATCAAATATGAACGATATTTACCTAGCTTAGGAGTTCTCTTATCAATAAAAGCACCAACAATTGGATCCCATATTACATCAATCAGTCGAACTATTAGGAACATAACTGCCGCAGTTGCCGCAGGTAATCCGAAGACATTTGTGTAAAAGATTAACAGGTACATCGAAACAGTCTGATAGATTAGATTCTGAGCCAGATCACCTGAACCAAAACCTATTCTCTGAGTCCATGAGAGTTTATAAAAACCCCTCGATTCACCCTTTCTAATTAAATTTGATTCCATTGTATTAAGTTATAACTAATATTATTTGTTCCTAATTAATTCTTTTTGCTTTCAATATCTATGTATCCAAACGTTTTTGATGTTTTTTTTATTAAGATTAATAGCATAATATGATTTATAGCATACAATGCATTATTTTGCATGATATTGAGTTTATGTCATTTTTTTACAGATTATTTAAAAGACTATAGATGTAATTAATTCAATTTAGAATAATAAATTGTGTAAAAATACAATTAAAATTATAGAAGACAAAAGAAAATCATACATGTTTTAAAACATATATTATCAGCTATATAGGTATTGTACTAACTACCAATAGTTTATATATGTATTTTGTACAATAAGATAGTGCAATTTAAAAAAACCGGAGCTCAATATGCTCCGGCTATAATTATTGGTAAATATTAATATCCAGGGTTTTGATAAGCAGCTTTCTCCTCATCACTCATTGTTAATCCATCTATCTGTCCTTGAGGGATTGGTCGTAGATAATGAAAAGGTTGAATCGTTCTTTGATAAACAACTCGCTCATGATCTCCGGCACTACTTCCACAAATGGAATATGAACCAGCTACCTCTGCCCATTTTTGTGTGCGTACAAGATCATCCCAGCGGTAACCTTCACCAAAAAGTTCTCTACTGCGCTCTTCCAGAATGTAATTAATATCAATTGTAGCAGGTGTAGCAGCAACCATTGCTGCACTGTTATCCTCAACTTTTGAATAATTGCCATTATTTTTCCAACGCCATTTACCTGCACGTTCACGCAATACATTTACAAGTTCTCCAGCCGACTCAGTGCCTGTTGCACCTTTCACAGCAGCTTCTGCAGCTATTAAATAAAATTCAGAAAACTTGGCAATATTCCACGGACGGGTACTGGCACCATTAGGTTGTCCTAATCCGGATCCGTTATCAGTTCTGTAAGTTCCCAATTTCCATAGACCAGGATAATAAATACGGCTAATTCCACTTGGGGGAATAACCCAGTCTGCCCTGCCTGGTAACGTTCCGGCCCCCACATTGCTTTTTCCGGCACCTACTTCATAAGTAACAGCTGGTGTAGGCTCTTCATCTAAAAATGTCAATACAGGTTCACCGTTTCTAACTAGCAAACCGTTTGCATTATAAAGGGACTCATTTGAAATGCCCGCTTTAGCCCAGTTTCCATAAAAAACTGTTGAAAAGGTACCATCAAAGCGGCTGTCAATTGCCTTATCTGTGAATGTCTCGGTATATGCTTCAATAGTAGGAGCCATACGAGTCCATGGACGGCCACCCCATTGAACGGCGTCTCGCTGAACAGAAGAAACATTATAATCAGTACCGTTAGCCGAGCTTCTCACGTTTGGATAGTTGGATGTTACATACCATACAGCATAATTATCGGGTGGCGCACCATTTCCCCATGATAAACTTGTTTGATTATAGTATTCATCTTCAATATGATCGGAGTACAAAACAATCTCTTTGTTCCTATCATTGCTGCCCAAGTGAACATCATAGTAATATTCTAACAGTCCAAAAGGACCAGGGTTATTTATACCCTCTAATGCTATATTGTATGCCTGTTGATAATACCATGCAGCATCATGTCCGTCAGGATCAGTTCTTGGTGTTTCAGGATAAGTAGGAATATTATTAGGATTTTCCAGCCACCATGCATAAGTGAGATATGCTTTAGATAGAAATAGTCGGGCTGCTGTTTTTGTAACACCACCTGTTACACGTCCTGTCTCAGGGAGTTCAGCAATAGCTGTTATCAAATCAGGAAAAACGCCCTTAGTGTATACTTCAGGTACAGTATTGCGTGTTGATACTCTAGAGGGAGAGGTGTTGAATTTGAGTTCACCCGATCCTAAATCAAGTGGTACTCCACCAAAAGTTTTAACTAGCATGAAATAATCAAATGCTCTCCAGAAACGGGCTTCAGAAATCAGCGCTTCTGATAATCCCACTTCAGCAGCATTTTCTATTATCCCACTCGCAGTGTTAATATTGCTGTAAACGGCGCCCCAAAGTGCGTCTGAGCGACTGCTTGATGGATTCAAAGATCCAACTCCCGACATATCTGTATCCTTAAAGTTGTTGTCGGCACTTTGTGCATATGTATATTCATCAGTACCATTTTGTTGTGCTGCATAATAGTATTGTCCAAAAAAATAGCGGGTGTGTGAATACAAAGAGGTCAATCCATATTGTATACCTTGTTCAGTCTTGAAAAAACCGGGTTCATAAATACTTCTCGGTGTTTCCTCAAGGATATCATTTGAGCAACCGGTTAAATAAGTAATTAACACTATTGTTGCTGCTGTTATAATTATTTTAAATTTTCGCATTTCAGTATATATCAAAGTTAGTTAATATTGAAATTATCTAGAAAGTAAGATTTAATCCGAAAACAAAGTTTCTTGTTTGTGGACTATTAGTTGCTACTATAAGCATAGTGTTTGCATTATAGCCTCCGCCTACTGTTGCAACGTTTTCATCACCATATGAGTTGGTTACCGGGTCCATACCAGACTCTTTGTTAAACGGTGAAAAGAGAACAAATGCATTCTGGACACTAAAATATAGTCGTAAACCATCAATTCCTGACCTGTTTATCCAATCTGCTTTTTTATCGAAGTTGTAACCTAACATTATCTGTCCTACTTTAAAATAAGATGCATCAAAGTAGCCTAAAGTACTTCCGTATTTTGGATTATCACCACTCTTGATACCACCTGGTTTTGGATACTTGGCATCTGTGTTTTCAGGTGTCCAGTAATCAACTTTTACATTACCTCTACGTCCTGAAAGCAAATTCAAGTAACCATTAGATGCATGAAGAGAGCTTACCAAAATTCCTCCGTGCTGATAAGTGCCAATTACATTTAGGTCCCAGTTTTTATATGCCAAACGGGTATTAAATCCACCCAGCCAATCAGGATCTGCATTAATAACCTGTCTGTCATCAGCACCAATTTGTCTTACAGGTACACCATTATTGTAATCACCGGTATATTTAACTTTAATCATACCCACGTTACCTCCCGGTTCTAATATATCAAGATGAGGATCGCCTTCTTGCCATAAACCTATATTCTCATAATCAAAAATTGAATTTATAGCGTGTCCCACAAACCATGCATTAGATTCGTCTCTCTCCTGACCAGATGCCAGTTCTACAATTTTATTCCTGTTAGAATAGAAGTTTAATCCAAAATCCCAGCTCAAGCCTTCACTATTATCAATTATAACACCATTAAGAGCAATCTCTAAACCTTTGTTTTGAGACTTACCAATATTAGCCCAATAACTTGCAACTCCTGATGTGGAAGGAAGATTTACGCGCATTAGAAGGTCGTTGGTATCAACCTGATAATAGTCAATTGATCCTGTCAACCTGTTATTTAATACAGAAAAATCAACTCCCACGTTAGATGTTCTTGAATATTCCCATCCCAAACCGGCATTAGGAACACTTGAAACATAAGCACCTATTGTTGTTTCAGATCCAAAATTATATGGACGAACAGATAATAGGCCTAAAGTAGCATAAGGGTCTACAGACTGGTTAGATGTTTGTCCCCAGCCTAAGCGCACTTTTAAATTATTTACCCAGCTCACATCTTCCATAAACGCTTCTCTGTGCAAGTTCCAGCCTGCAGAAATAGCAGGGTAGGTATGCCACTTATAGCCCGGAGAAAGTCTTGAGGATCCGTCTGAACGCATTGCTAGAGAGACCATATATTTATTGTCGTAATCATACATTATACGTCCCATCCATGATTTAAGACCCGACTCTTCAAAACGTTGATCATTAGGGTTCACTGTTACATCAGCTTTTGCTGCTTGTCCCAAGTTCCAATATTGAAAATGGTTAGAAGGAATATTTAATGCACTTACTCTCGAACGATCATAATGAGTTTGCTCTTCAGAATATAGACCTGTTAAATTTATATGATGCTTATCAAAATATTTATCGTATGTAACAATATTTTCAACCACCCACTGGTAAGTAAGTGATTTTTCAAGCGATCCGGTAGATGCTGCATCTGGGGCATTGCTAAATATACCTGTTCCCTGAAATGTTCCTCTATTCATTCCTCTAAGGTTAAGCCCTAAATTCATACGATAACTCAAACCTTCAATTCCAGGTATCTTAACATCTGCATAAACTGAATTGTATGAGCCATAGCCTCGTTGATTGTCGGCGTAGTTATCTCCCAAACCTTCCAATCTCTCGCGAGTCATTGTCCAAGTCTCGTCATCAATTGATTTCACTGTACGCTTAAGTGTACCATCTTCATTATAAGGATTTATAAGAGGTGAGGTTGACAGAGTACTGTACATGCCAATATTCTGTCCATTGTTTGTATTATAATTATTGTTTGTAGTGAGGCCGAAACGGAAATAATTTCCTACTGCCTGATCAATATTAGCACGTAAATTGATACGACGGTATTCTTGTCCGGGAAGTAACGATGTATCTTGATAATAGCCTGCTCCAAAATTAAAACTACCTGTTGCAGTACCACTGGATACTCCAACATCATGACTCATAACCATTCCCGTATTAAACATTAAATCCTGCCAGTCGGTATTTACACCCACTTCTTCATCTGCTCCCAGAGTGGGGCGACTATTTCCATCACCCAAATCTTCTTTATATACCCCTGCATCATGACGCATCTGATACAATTCGTCACCTGTCATCATCGGATAACGGTTATAAAGCGTTTTAGCACCATAATAAGCGTTATAGCTAACTGTTGCTTTCTGACCGGCAACACCCTTAAATGTGGTAATCATTATAACACCATTAGCTCCTCTCGATCCATAAATAGCTGTAGATGAGGCGTCTTTTAATACGTCGATACTCCTGATATCGTTGGGGTTGATGTCTGAAATACTTCCGGCAAAAGGAATCCCGTCCAATACTATCAAAGGATTATTGTCGGCATTCAATGATCTGGTTCCACGAATACGTATCTGCATATCCGCACCTGGTCGGGAGCTAGATTGCTGCATCTGTACACCTGGCAGTCGTCCCTGCAGAGCAGTGGTTATATTACCTGTTGCAATTTGTCTAATATCATCAGCCTGTATAGATGAAACCGAACCGGTAACGGCCTCTCTCCTCATAGTACCGTAGCCTACAACAACAACTTCATCCAGTAATTCGGTGTCTTCCACTAAAATTATCCGGATAGAATTCCTGCCTTCTAATGCTACTGTCTGACTAAGCATTCCAACATACGAAACTTCCAGCGTTGCATTTGCCGGAACATTCGATAGGATGAAATTTCCATCAATATCGGTAATAGTACCAATTGAAGTCCCTGTTATACGAACAGTTACACCAATCAGTGATTCTCCTTCTCCGTTTGTAACCGTACCTGTAACGGTTGTTTGAGCGGAGACAAATAAAGAAATAGTACTCAGCAAGAGAATACAAATTCCTTTCAATAGGTTCATTTTGTTCTTTTTCATTCTCTGATTTGTTTAGTTAAATAGATTTAGTTGTGTTTGTGCACAGGTTGTGTTCGTACACAGGTAGAATTAAATTTTGCTCGTTTTCTGTTTTACAAAGCAGTTATAGCATAATTCAGTATGTATATCGCACAATAATTAGAAGCATCTAACTGTTCTTAATACAGAAAGGTGTAAAGTTAGAATATATTATTTAAATAACAAATATATTATTGTTAAAAGACTATTTAACAATATTGTGTTAACAATACTATAAATTATCTCTTCTTTGGAGTTTCGTTCATAAATAAATGGGTTTCTTCATAACCTCCAAAATCAACAATTATTTTCTGAAATACAATACCCGGATCCATCGGTTCTAAAATTAGGGTATAAACTCCTTCTTCAGATTCTGGTAAACTAAGATTGATATCCTTTTTTACAACTCTCCCTGCTACAGTTGGGTAAAAAACAGAGTAAATGTTTTCAGGATCCTCGTTAAGATTTGAGTTGAAATTAATTATCTTTTTTTCACCTCCATCAAAACCAACTCTGTATTCGTGTCCTTTACTATCATGGAAAGGTAGTGTAGATTTAACCACCACATGAACTGTAACTTCACTAACATCTTCAGGAATATTCATTTTATATGAGAGGGAAGCACCGTTAACTGATTTAGTATACGGCATTAGAGCAACACCGCTTAATGTGCGTCCCATATGAGGGATTACTGTCCATTCTGCTTCAGGCGCATTTAATGCCTCATAATAATGTTCAGTCTCAATCACTACCACACCGTTTTTTGAAGAGAATACATATCCGCCAACCTCATTTTCAGTATTATCAAATTTATATATCTCGGGCAAAGTGTCTTCCTTAAAATTATCGTTCCAAGACGTGTAACCAATCTTTTTCTGAATCATCATACCGTCCCATTTTCCATCAGACATAATTTTATTGTAATCGTAGCTCAAATCTGCATCTCTTTTAAAAGTTTTCTCTACTTTTTCTGCCCAATAGTTAGCTTCGGGGTTATTTTCAGAATAAAGCTTATGATTCATTGCTTGTGAAAAATACATCTCGTAGATGTTGGCCATAGCTTGAACTGGGTAAAGAATAAGTTGCTTGTATGCATCACGATATTCTGGTTTCAGAGAGATAAACTGCCTTAAAGCCTCCGCTTCAAGCTTTATATATTCATCAGACACTTGCTGCCATTCGCCCGTTTCTAAATTATATGTATTACGATTTAGCATTTCGGGGGTTACCCTGCCGTTGTATTTGCTATAAAGGTTAAGTATTCTCGATGCTTCATTAGCTTGATCATCACCAAACTGCTGTTTGCAGAACTCACGAGTATGGTCTAGAAGATTTTCAGCAGTAAATCTCGTTGGGTTCCATGCCATATCCAGATATAGAGTGATTGGATATTCCATTGGTTTTAAGTCACCCACATTAACTACCCACAATTTATCCACACCATAATCGTAGGTCAATTGCAGCTGCTCCCACATATTCTGAATAGGAGTAACATTTAGCCATTTTGAGTTTCTAGGAGCACCCACATAATCAAAATGATAATACATTCCCCAACCTCCCGAATGGTCTCTATCCTCAGCTGTAGGCAAACGACGTACGTTGCCCCAATTATCGTCAGTAAGTAACATTATAACATCAGATGGTGGTCGCAAACCCATATCAAAATAACGCTGCACCTCTTTGTATATAGCCCATACCTGTGGAAGTTTTTCAGGCGACTCACCCGTAACATCCTTTATTATTTTCCGCTGATTACTGATAATGTTTTCCAGAAGTCTAATATTGTCTTCATCTGTAGGCACATAAAGATGATCTTCACCTTCTTTTCCACCCATAGGAGTATCTCCATCACCTCTCATTCCAATGGTAACAAGGTCATCTGTTCCAACAACTCTTTCAATTCCTTCTCTGAAGAATTCATCTATAACTTCTTGGTTAGTATTATAGTTCCATTCACCATATTCATTTCTATTTCTTGCCCATTCCTGATGATTACGAGCCATAGGTTCATGATGGGTAGTACCAATAACCACTCCCATAGTATCGGCAGTTTTACTGTTTAATGGGTCATCGGCATAAAAAGCCCAATCCCACATTGCTGGCCATAAAAAGTTGCCACGAAGCCTTAATATCAATTCAAATACACGAGAATAAAAACGATGATCACCAATTTTAGTTCCATAAGTATTCAAAACCCAGGTTGTAAGTGCTGGGGCCTCATCATTTAAAAATATACCTCTATATTTTACAGCAGGTTCACCTGCCGTGTAAACTCCTTTTGTTATCGATAAATTCTCCTGAGGTATTACAGGAACATCTGCCCAATCATACCATGGCGAAACTCCTAGCTGTTCCGATAGCTCGTAGATACCATAAATAGCTCCTCTCTTATCACTTCCGGCAATTACCAAAGCTTCTTCAACACCATCAAATGGGTTGGATACAACAGTTATTATATATTTTTCATTCTTACCCTTCAGCTGTTCTGTGTCAAACTTATTATTATCAGTGAGAGTTTTTATAAAACGACTATCCAGAGTTCCCACAATAATTAATCTGTCTTTATTGGGAGTATTAATTACCGTAGCCCGTTTGCCCGATACTCTTTCAAAATCTTCACTCAGATTTGCAGCAGCAATACCTACTCCTGCATCTTCATCAATATCAATTAATATAGTTGCAGGTAAATTATTCTCAATTAATGTGAATCTTTCTGGAGATAACTCATAGAAAGTAATTCCATTGTGATCTTTTGCCACAGAAGTGTAGCATATTAATACTGACAGAATTATAAAAAATATTTTCTTCATCATACTTATTTTTAATTGTATTGCAGTTTTATGTTATCTTATTTAAGGACGTGAAAAATTGTAAGTAGCCGATCCAAATTAGTAGATTAGCCGTACCAAGTCCGGATCCTCCTCGAAAATTTCGAGTGGGATTGGGACTTGGTACGGCTAAAGTATATACTTAGTCCCGTCTTGTTAATGTTTAATTACAAACCCACCGTTTGGTTGAATAGTTACTTTGTAAGTTCCATCTTTTTTGATGGTGTGGTTTATTAAAGTGGGTTCTTTTTTATTATTGTCGTTATAGATATAAACCTTTTCGCCTTTCAGCATTGGTAAGTCAAGTTGAAGTTCAATAGCATTTTCCATTGCATTAACCCCTGCAATATACCAATTATCGCCATTACGACGAGCAATTACTGTATATTTTCCAGGATACCCATCTATATATAATGTTTCATCCCAAGTTGTAGGAATATCCTTCATGAAATCAATAAGGAAACCTTCAGCATCAGTTAGGTTGTTAGGAGTAAGAGCAAACATTTGTACCGGATTTTGGAACAAAATTCCTGTTGCTATTTGAAAAACGTCAGTAGTAAGTCGTTCTTGACCTCTTGTATTGCCCCTGTTTAGAAACTTATTCATGAATACTCCACCAAACTCCATGCTTGCCACAGTGTTGCGTATAAAAGGATGTAGAGTGGCGTAAAATGCTTCTTTCTCGCGAACATCCTGAGAGAAAATTAACATCTCAGATGCAAGAACCGCTTCACTACCAACAAAGTTGGGATACATTCGTTCCCAGCCGCGGGGTAGGGTGCATCCGTGAAAAATAATCATTAACCCATAATCGTTAGCATCAGAAAGAATATCTTCATAAAAACGCATGGTCTCCTGTTTATCACCACCAAAGAAGTCAACCTTTAAACCTTTAACACCTATATTTTGCAGCCACTTCATTTCTTCTTTTCTCGCAATGGATGTGCTCATTCTATTGCGAGGACCCTGAGGAGCATCATTAAAACCACCATTTGAATTATACCATAGGAAAACATCTACATTTTTTGAGTGAGCATATTCAATCAATTCTTCCATTTTTTCGTAACCAATGTTTGTATCCCACAAAGCATCAATAAGTATATATTCGTATCCCATATCGGCTGCAAAGTCGATATACTTTACCTGATCATCCCAGTTCATACTCTGATCCTGCCATACGATCCAGCTCCAAGTACCGCGACCATATTTATATTCTTGCGATGGTTGATAAAGCGGTTCAACAACATCATAAGCTATAGTTGTCTCTACAATTGGTTTTAAAGAATTGCCCACAGTAATTGTACGCCAGGGAGTTACACCGGGAAGTGAAATTTGAGCACCATTACTGCCAAATCCATTATTTTGATTGAGATGAGGATACTCAATAAGGTATAAGCCATCTTTAGTTCCATCGCTAAGATGAGATGCGTTAAACTGACTGCTAACTCCTGTTTCAGAAAGAAGTACCCAGTTATCGTCACCTAATCTGAACAGTCCTGGAAATACATATCCTAATTTGCCGTATGTTCCTTTGCCTACTGGTTCATCATTTGTATATCCGCTTTCGTAGCTCGGTGAGGTTCTTGCAAATGCACCCATTGCCCCCATCATGTTAGAAAGAAATGTTGTAGTATAGTCGGGAAATTTAAAGCCCGTGGCTTCTTTTTCAATAACAACTGCTCTTCTTTCACCCCAAGTAGGAAGTTCATATCGGAATGCAATGTCATTATTACTAACTTGAAATACGATGCTTAAGCCTTTTTGCTTTTCATCTTCAAATGAAGTTGTAAGTTTATTTGCAACATAGTGAATATCCGATTTCTTAATCTTGTCTTGAGTGTACTGTTTCTCAACTTGTTCAATAACCTGATCTTTGAATTTCAGGTTTTGGCTAAAATCGCCCTCATTTGTAATTAATCCTAGAGGTGATTTTTCCAAAGTAGTTTTTCCATCATATTCAACGGAATATTTAGGCTGTCCCTCTTCTAAAAATATATCAAGTTTTAGTTTGCCATCGGGACTTGAAATCGTGGCTACTTGAGCGAATATTATGTTAGTTGTAAATAGTAATATAATAAATAAAATGCCTTTTTTCATTGTGAGTTTATTTATGATTGTTTAATTAAATAGTTATTCCGAAAACATCCAATAGTCGAAGTACATTAAATGACTACCAGGATTACCCTTGACCACAAAATAGAGATCGTGTACACCAGTAATAGCAGGAACTTCAGCTGAGACAATTTCCCACCGATTATTTCCACCAGTACGTGGTATCCTTACATCAGCTACCTTTTCGCCATCAACTGCTGCAAGTCGTACTTCCATAACAATAGGGTCGTTATGAGTTGTCCCAACACGGCAGCTGAACTTATTAGCACCTTTATTTCTGAAGTCCACATCTCTTACTCTTATGTAGCTTTCATTTTTATTAGCCGTAACAAAAACTCCCACCTCATTATTTTGGGAAGCCTTAAAGCCTTCAGAAAATGCAATTGTTTCTGCCTGATTCAATATATATGGGTTTAAAGTGGCCAATCCTTGCTTAATACCTTCTGTCATATTAAGTTGAGGTATGCTGCCATCTTCGTTGAAAGACAGTTCCTCAACACATACCGAGCGATTAAAACCTCCGCCTCCGGGAAGAGCACCGTTATGATAGAAAAAATATGTTTTACCTCTAAAATCAATAATTCCCGGATGGTTTGTAAAAGATCTGCCCTGAGTTGGCATTACTACTCCACCATATTTCCACGGACCAATAGGGCTGTCGCTGGTTGAGTATCCAATATGTTCAGGGATTGGTCCACCAGGCCAGAATAAATAATAGAGATTATTTCTTTTATATAGCCAAGGTCCTTCTTCATACAAAGTGTTTCTTTCAGAGTCGTCATCTCTTTTTCCGAACGACTCTTCTGTAAGTGGCACTCTCACTACCTCACCATCATATGAAATCATGTCTTCATTTAGTTTTACATAATAGAGGTTAGGGTTTCCCCAGTACATATATGCCTGCCCATCATCATCAATAAAAACAGTAGGATCAATATCACCCCAGTCGGTTTGAACAAGTGGTTCGCCAATTGGATCATAAAATGGACCCATTGGCGTATCTGCTACAGCAACCCCAATTGCTCCACGATTGTTGATTCGTGAAATCATTGGAACATACATGTAAAATTTGCCATCCCTTTCTATGCATTGCGGTGCCCATGCATCACCTTTTGCCCATTCAAAATCAGAATACTTAAGAATAACCCCATGATCGGTCCAGTTTACCATATCATTTGTAGAATAGAGGTTCCAGTTATCCATAGTAAACCACGAAGAGCCATCTTCATCATGAGTTGTATAGAGATACAGTCGGTCGTTCCAGACCATAGGAGCCGGATCGGCAGTATATTTAGTCTGTACAATTGGATTCTGAGCAGATATTGATAGTAATGATAATAGTTTAAGTAAAACTACAAATGCGATAGATTTAATTCTCATGTTATTTTAATTATATTTATACAATGCTATTTAAATAGAAGTGGTGCAAACTGATGTAAAGATCTGCGCCAAGTATGCCATTCGTGAGCGGTTTCATGAGACTCATAAAATGTATGATTAACGCCTTGTTTATTAAGCATATTTCTGAAAGCCTCAATAGACTTTGGAAACACCTCCGCCTCTTTAGTTCCTACACCCAGCCAAAGCACCTTAATTTGTTCATTAATCTTTACTCCATCCTTAAAAGCACCATCCAGAAATTTGTCAGCATCAATTTCGTCTGAAGAAGGATAATTTGCTGTTCCACTGAAACCTCCGTAATAGGCAAACTTATCAAGATTGGCCATAATAATTCGCATAGTTTGGTTAGCACCCATAGATAATCCCGCTATAGCTCTGCTTTCGCGATTATCAATTGTGCGAAAACGTTTATCTATCATTGGTATTACTTCCTCAAGTATTACTTCTTCAAAAGCCATTGCAGGACGGGTAGATATTTGTGCGTTTTGCTCATATGCTGGTTTAAAGGCATAACCATTGTCCATCACTATAATCATTGGAACTGCTTTATTATCAGCTATCAGATTGTCTAAAATTAAATTAGCTCTTCCCTGCTGCGACCAACCTGTTTCGTCTTCAAAACTTCCATGCTGAAGGTATAATACCGGATATCGTTTGACTTTATTCTCTTCGTAACAAGGAGGGGTATATACAAAACAACGTCTATGTGACTTTGTAATATCAGAGTAGTAGGGAACTTCGCTTACCATGCCATGAGGAACGTTTTTTAATTCATAAAACTCTTCATCAATTGCAGGAATTTCTATTCCACTTCCCCATCTGCCTGCACCGTAAAAATATTTTGATCCTGGATCGGGTACCGATGCACCATCTATATTAAGTTGATAATAATGAAAGCCTTCATCCTGTGGTGCAGATTCGCCAGTCCATAATCCATTATTATCTTTTGTAAGATCATATTTAACTCCACCAATGTCTAGTTGTACATACTTTGCATCGGGAGCGGATATTTGCGCTCTCACCTTTCCTTCATTGTTAACTTGAGGAAATAGTTTACCCGATTGGTTGACGGTTGATGGTCTGAATTGATTCTCACTGGTTAGAACTGAGTTAGCGTTTTCTACTTGAGAGTCATGTTTGGTTGTTGCATGCAAACCAATTAAAGTACCGGTAAATCCGCCAGCTACATTAGTTGACAGAATGTCCCCTGAAACTGTTCCAGCAAGATTATTAAAACTGCTGCCATCAGAAGAAAAATTGAATCTATAATTGTCACCTTTTGCCGAAACCTGCAAGAAGACAGGATTGTTGGTATCGACCGGACTACTTGCTATGATTTTTGATGATCCATTTTCTGTACGTTTTAAAATCAACTGATCTTGATTATCTATTTTAGTAATACCAAACAAGTAATAAAAACGTTCACTTTGGTAGCAAACAATGCCTGCTAAATCGCTTTCTGACTGTGGTTTATATTCTAATGAAGTGGTTGCAGTAAAGCTATTATGCTGCTGGCGATAGTATAGGGTAGAGGTTGGAGCCTTTTCATTGATACTTACATTAAACGGAGTAATTGTAATTCCGTTTTTGTTGGTCTTAATGAAATCCTCTCTTGGTCCTCTCATTCCAATCCAGCGATAGTCCAGGGGTTTGGATTGAAAGTTGTCGTGAAAAGTGAAATTTCCATTTGGAAAGAATCCTTGTTGTCCTGTTTTGTTTTCAACACCCTCGGGCATTTTTTGCTTTGGTTCTAAAGGAATTAAACCATTTTCGAATATTGGAAACTCGCCGCTCCAGTCGACAGGTAAAATAAATGTTTCACGTCCTGTGTTAACTCTGTTTTGTTCATTTGGACGAATAGCAAGAAATACACCATAATATTTACCATTTGGTCCTTCAACCAAATCAGCATGTCCTGCCCAGTCTACTCTATTCTCTCTGTCTTGATTAAGATGACGCTGTGAAAGAATTGGATTATTTTTGGCAGGAACATAAGGGCCCCTTGGATTGTCACTTGTGAAAATTACCTCACTATGATTATCGCCAGTGCCACCTTCGGCACACATAAGGTAATAACGATTATTCTTTTTATAGATATGAGGAGCTTCAATCCATATAGGCTCTTGAGTGATATCAACACCCCCATCAACAATTATTTTATCAGTGCCAGCAATAACCTGGTCGTTTTCTAAATCATAATCCCATATTTTTATCACTCTATGTCCTTCATACAGCTCTTTGCCTCTGTCGGGGGCATCATTATGGATTACATATGCTTTGCCATCTTCATCAAAAAAGAGAGAAGGGTCTATTCCTCCAAAATTCAACTTTTTTATTTCACTCCATCCTTTAAAAGGATCTTTGGTTTTTACCACCATATTGTTAATATCTTCGGCAAATTGTGTGGTAATCATATAAAAAGTATCGTTGTAAGGATTATATTTTATTGCAGGAGCATAAATACCTTCGCTAACACCACTTCTTGTTACTTTCAATTGCGATTTTCTATCAAGTACATGTCCAATTTGTTTCCAGTTTACCAAATCGGTTGAATGAAAAATTGGCACTCCCGGAAACATAGAAAAAGAGGACGTAACAAGAAAATAATCATCCCCTTTACGAGTAATTGAAGGGTCGGGATAGCAACCCTGTAGAATAGGATTATAGAATTCGTCATTATTTAAAGGGTAGTTTTTATAAACCTGATCTTCTCCCTGATATATAAATTCTTTAAAAAGTGGATGGTTGTTTTTCACACTTTTTTGTGCATATGCACCATGTGAGATACCTAATAACAGTAATATATTTACTGTTACAATAATTTTAATAATTAAATTTTTCATATTATTGAAATTAGAATTTTTCTCCAAAATTTTCTATCTTGAAATAATCGAACGACACATCAAAAGGCGTATCCGGTTTGGTTGTATCCGAATCGAACCAGAATGTACTTGTCATGCTTTGAGTAATAATGCCATCTGAAGCCATGATTCCTGTTTTGATGTTACTTAATAGTGCATCAGTACTTGCAATCATGGAGTAATTTTCGCCATCAATTGAATAATATCCGGTGTAAATTGGACCTTCTTTGACTAACCTTAAGAAGAGATAGTTATTGTCTGTTATCACCTCTTTAAGATCTATAGTTGCAATTGATCTGGCAATGTCATTTTCTTCAACAAGCAAATCGATAGTGCCAGGTTGTACTCCAGTCTGCCTACTTGTTTTTGTAACCGCTCTGAACATTAGTTTAACAAAATTGCTATCATCTTCATATGCAATAAGAGCAGCATTTTCAGGCTGAGAAGGAACTCGCGAAGCAACTAATTTTGTTTCAATTATCCAATCGTTATTTGCATCTTGCAATAATATGTTCTTAGCATTATTGCTACCTTCTGAGATGTCTCCTGCTTCAGTGGTTATAGTTAAAGCGTTTGAAGTGCTTGTAAGTGAATGGTTGGAGCTGTCTTCTCTTACCCATTTCCATCCAGATTTAAGTACACCATTTTCAAATTCGTCACTAAATGATGCTGTTCCGAAGTTCAGAAAATAATTATTTGACTCCATAGTATTATAGTCGATAAATCTAATAATAGCTGTACCGTAATTAGAACTAGCTTGTTCAATTTCCACACCTATGTCGTTGCTTACGGCTTGTGCTTCCACTGTGGGAATTTCCGACTTATCAGTAATTAAAAAACTGTAAGCCTTCTTTTCAGGTGTGAAGGTCTCAAGTTCTTTTCCATTAACACTTACTGAAGCAGGTGTCAGGTATGGTTTTACTTTTATTGGAAAACTATCTGATCCAGAGGTTCCATTATAGTTGACATATACAAAAATTGTTGCCACACCTGATTTGTGTGCTGTAATTTTACCGTTTGAGTCGACTGATACAACAGAAGGGTTATTGCTTTTATAAATTGTTTCAGTTAGTTCTGTGTCTATAAAGCTATCATTCAATAGGCTTACCGAAAGATTTGTTGTTGTGGTCTCTCCTGGAACAAGAATGATCTTTTCAGATGCAGCAACTACAGTTTTTACTTCATCTTTAAACTGTCCATTCATTTCAGCTTTAACAACTCCTTTTATATCTTTTGACGATGCCCCGATTTCAAAAGCATATACACCTTGATCAAATATAATTTTATCTTCCACATCGTCCCAAAACCAAAGCTCAGAGCAATTTATCTCAATAGAGACTGTTTTTGTCTGCCCTGCAGGAATAGTTACTCGTTTAAATCCTTTTAGCTGTTTAATTGGACGTTCGTCATTTTCATTGCTGGTTTTCATATAAACCTGAACAATTTCTTCTCCATCCATCTTACCACTGTTTGTAACATCTGTAGTGATAATTATATTATCATACGGTGTTATTTTATTTTTGTTGATGGTGAAGTTGCTATAATCGAAAGAGGTATATGACAACCCATAGCCAAACTCATATGAAACTTCCTTATCGAAATACCAATACGTTCTTCCATTCTTATCTGCATCACCACGTAAAGAATAATCTCCGAACTCGGGTAGGTCATTTACAGATTTATACCATGTGACGCTGCTTTTACCACCTGGATTCACCTCGCCGAAAAGTATCTGAGCCATTGCTGTTCCTTGTGCCTGACCATTATAACCTGTATAAATTATGGCAGAAATATTGGGGTGATGTTTTAACTCTTCAACCTCAACCATACCCATTGTCTGCATAACTATAATGGTGTTTTTATTTACTTCTGCAACGGATTTAATCATTTCAAGCTGGTTGCCAGGCAATGATAGAGTAAAACGATCAGACTCTTCTCTACCTGTATTTTGATCAGTACCTACGAATATAATTGCAGCATCGGCAGAAGCAACACTACTGAGCGTTTCTTGGTCTACTGATTCGGTCTGCGGCTCTCTATATACAAAATATAAATTTTGAGGACCAGTGAAACCAAGTGTGTTAACTTTAGCTGATACGGTTGTTCCTCTTCCAAATCGTTCAGCTCCCGAAGAATTAATTGTTTGGGATGCCACTATATTTCCGGTTGATGCACCAGCTCTTATCTCTAATGTCCCACCACTTTGTGATACGTTTACATTCAGTAGTATTGAATCGAGATTTGTAATATCAATATCATTGTATAATATCCAATCCCCATCTTTAATGCCTTGAAGCATTTGACTTCCAAATCTTTGTGTAGAAATTATCCCTGGAGAAGCGGCATCAAAATTGGTTGCATTATGTTTTACTCTTTCCCCATTAGTGTTTAACGTAGTGAACTCTCTTACAGTGAAGAAATCTGTTCTGCGACTAGTGTTTCCACCTTCGTTGAAAATAATATCAATAGGAAGATTTTTATCGTCTATGTAATTGCGTAGTCCCTTTAGATGAGATATACTATAGTGATCTTCAATTGGTCCGGAATAATCACCTAGTTCAACTCTATTTGCCTGGGGTCCAAGAACCGCAATTGTTTTAATTACTTTAGAGTCTAATGGAAGAGCTTTTTTATCAGAGTTATTTAAAGTATTATTTTTTAACAACACTGGACTTTTTATTGCAACTTCCAATGCCAATGCATCGTGTGCTTGGTCATTAATTATGTCAGGTTTTATTCGTGAATATGGCACAATACTCGGAGGATCAAACTCTCCTAATCTCATACGAATAGTTAGCATATTAATTAAAGCTCTGTCGATATCAGATTCCTTAATTAACCCTCTTTCAAGCGCTTCAATGGCGTTACTTTGATATTCTCCACCACAGTCTGTATCCACTCCCGCAATAAGCCCTGCAGCAGTAGATTCAACACCATCTTTTAAATAATTATGTCCCTGATAAATATCTGAAATTGCTCCGCAGTCTCCAGTAACATATCCTTTCATCCCATATGTTTTTCTAGCAATTGAGTCTACTAAAAATATGCTTGCCGATACAGGAACACCATTAACTGCATTATATGCAGTCATAATTGATGGCAGATTGTCGTTTTCGATAAGAGATTTATAAGGAGTAAGGTAATACTCTCTCATATCACGGGTGTCGAGTTGTGAATTGCCGTTATGTCGATTATATTCTGTGTTATTGGCTATATAATGCTTACCTGTTGGCACAGTCTTTAAATACTTAGCATCATCTCCCATCATCCCTTTTACAAAACCACTTGACAGTTTAGAAACCAGAAATGGATCTTCTGAATAACTTTCGGCAGTTCTCCCCCAGCGTGGGTCTCTTGTTGGTTCTATAACGGGCGACCAGTATGTAAGGGTGAAAATTAAATCATAGTTAAAACCTCTTGCTTCATCTGCAATTACTATAGCTTCCTTTTTAATAAGTTCTGGATCCCATGTTGACCCAACAGCTATAGAATTAGGAAAAGATGTTGCAGTCTTACCACTATTATTATTACGGCCAACCACTCCATGTAGTGCTTCACCCCAAACATCATACTTGTTTATGCCCAGTCGAGGAACAGGCGACATTGTATTTCCCAGTAGTGTCTGTTTTTCGTCCAGAGTTAACCTAGATACTAAGTCAGCCGCTCTTTCTTCAAATGAATATGAAGTATTCAAATAGATAGGCTCTTGCGATTTTACTGGTGATATTGTTACCAGAAAAAACAAGATGGTTAATGTAACGTTTATGAAATTATTATTCATTTTTGTTGAATTTATAATTATACTATATTCTAGTTATCAAATATTTTTGTCCACGTTTAGTCGGCAAGTCGTATTCGTACACTTTTTTAATTGTGCTATTCTCCACGTCCGCATCTTTATTAATTATAGGTTCCTTAATCTGAGACTTTTTAAATAAATGATTTGGATTTTCTCCTTTAGCTTCAGCCAATCCTTTACCCTTAAGAGGCACATAAGAACGAATTCTGAGATTTCCTCCTAGTTTAGATGTGATTTCTGCTTTCACAAGAATCTCATCATTCCATTTCATATCAATATTGAATCCACCACGTGCCATAATTCCCGATACTGAACCTTTTGCCCACTCTTTTGGAAGTGCTGGAAGAAGATGCACTGCTTGATCGTGACTTTGTACTAGCATTTCTGCTACACCAGCTGTCAATCCAAAATTTCCATCAATTTGAAAGGGTGGGTGAGCAGTAAATAAGTTAGGATAAGTTCTTCCATCCCTCTGATTTCTGGGTCCAGCTAGCGTAAGCATATTTTGAATAATTTTATAGGCATGTTGTCCATCTAAAAGACGTGCCCATAGATTAACTTTCCATCCAATGGACCAACCTGTTGCCTGATCTCCACGATAAGTTAGAGATCTTTTTGCTGCTTCAAATAACTCGGGAGTACTGTATGGAGATATCTGATTTCCGGGATACAGACCATATAGGTGTGATACATGTCGATGTTCATTTTTTGGATCGTCAACATCTTGAAGCCATTCTTGCAATTGAGAGTGTTTTCCAATTTGCATAGGGGGCAGACGATTTGCCATTTCACGCAATTCATTACTATAATTTGTGTCGTTTTCTAGTATATCATTTGCCATTGCAGTATTCAATAATAGTTCGAAAACAATTTGATTGTCCATAGTTGTACCAGCTGTTACAGGACCATGCTCAGGTGAAACTGAAGGACTAACAACCATCCATCCGTTATCGGGATGCTCTATTAATGTTGAAAGGAAAAAGTCGGCAGCTCCTTTCAATGCAGGAAAATATTTCGATAAGAATTCTTTATCTCCTGTATATAGCCAATGCTCCCAAAGATGCTGACAAAGCCACGCACCGCCGGTTGGCCACATGCCAGCAGCAGCAAAATCAACTGGACCGGTTATTCTCCATATATCTGTATTATGATGAGCTACCCATCCTTCGGCTCCATACATTGTGCGTGCTGTTTCACGACCACTATTACTAAGGTCTTCAATCATCTGAAACAAAGGTTGATGATTGTCAGAGAGATTAGTTACTTCAGCAGGCCAGTAGTTCATTTCAGCATTTATATTGATAGTGTATTTGCTATCCCATGCAGGATGTGTACTGTTGTTCCATATTCCCTGAAGATTAGCAGGTTGGCCTCCAGGTTGTGACGAAGATATAAGCAGATAGCGTCCAAACTGTGCTAAAAGAGCAACCAGTGATGGGTCTTGTGTGTTTTTAAATTCTTTAATTCTTTCTGTTGTAGTCGCATTTTTATCATTGCTGCTTCCACCTAAATCAAGTTTAAATTTATTGAATTGAGATGCATAAGTGGATATATGATTTTTAATAGCAGTTTTGTATTTCTTTTTATATGCAGCATTAAGCTTTTCGGTTGCTTGTTTTTTAGGGTCTTTGTTTAGATTATTCCAATCACTAAAGTTTGTGGCAATAGATATATATATAATAGCCTCAGAAGCATTTGAAACATGAATGCTGTTTTCATTTATCTCTACCTTGCCATCTTTGTTTTTTATTTCTGTTTGTATCTCAAAGAGTACCTTACCGGCTATACCTTCGTGATCACCACCTTTGCCATTTAATATTAGTCTCTTTCCATTGGCTGAAACATTGTGGACTAATGGATTTTGATACGAAGCAGAAAAATTAAGACTATTCTTCTTATCAGCTGTAATGCGCATTATAATGACATCATCTGCAAAAGATGAAAACAGTTCGCGTGTGTAAGTAACACTATCAACCATGTATCGAGTAAGAGTTATCGCTTTATTCAAATTGAGTTCTCTATAAAAATGTTGGTGATTTTGATGGTTGTCGAAGTTAAGAATAAGACTTCCTGCTGTTTGATAAGGCATACCGTGAGGACCTCCGAAAAAAGTCTCATTTATTAGCTTGTCAGCTTGGTCATATTTTTCTTCAAAAACGAGTTTTTGAACTTCAGGTAATGCACCTAATGCATTGGGATTGTCATTTCTGTGAGGTGAGCCTCCCCAAAGTGTTTCTTCGTTCAGTTGAATTTCTTCACGCTGAGGTATTCCGTATACCATTGCTCCTAGTCGAGAGTTACCCATAGGTAGGGCTTCTTCCCAAACAGCTGCAGGGGTATTATACCAAAGTATCAGATCTTGAGAGCTAATTTCAAGATTCGATATTCCAATGAATATGATTAAAAACAATGTAATTCTTTTCATATGATTATTATTTTATTCAATTATTGCCACAAAACCACCTCGGGTTAAACAATTAACTACTAAAGGCTGGTCAGTACCAGTTATTTGTGTTATGTTTTCAAAATCAAAACACCGCTTTTCGGCCCGTCTTTAATAATTGTTATTTGGTTATATGTGATAACCAGGTCATTTATATCAAAAGAGAGTATTTTGTTTCATCCCACAGGTATTAGTTACTTTAAATGGTCTATAAATTATATCTTATATAAAAGTGAAATTGATAATTAAAATTTAACTGAAACCAACTCGCCTATATATGTGATACATTTAGATTTATCAGTAACAAGAACATCTGAAGAACTATCTTGATTTGCCAATACTATACAAAACTCTCTAATCTTTTTCATACCTTCAAATTCACCTTTTCTATCTTCGATATTTAGTGTATTTGCGATGTCATCCCATTTAAAATCAATGGTACTAAACATTCCCTTCTCATAATTATAGTTGTCACCTTCGTCTTCATATAAGGTAAATGATGCGTTGGCACCTCTATAAATTCTTATTTCGATAGGTGCATCAACATCTTCAGTAGAATATTCCTTGGTGGGGCCCAAAGGAATAATAGAACCTCTTTTTACAAATATAGGTATTTTGTAGATGTCAATTTCTTCATCTATATATTGACCTCCATCATATACTTTACCATTCCAAAAGTTTATCCATCCATTTTTATTTTTAGGAAGATAAATCGACCATGTGCTTACTTTACCTTCGGTTACCGGGGCAATAAGCAATGAAGGGCCAAACATAAACTGATGTTTTTGTTCTAAGGCAATTTTATCATCTTCAAAATCCATTATTAATGGTCGCATTAATGTTGAGCCATTGAAGCTGACGCGGGAAGATTCAGAATAAATATATGGCAACATTCTATATCTTATATCAAGATATTTTCTAACAATGTTCTCAACCTCTTCTCCGTACCTCCAAGGTTCTGTATTACTCATATATCCATGAACCCTTAATATTGGAAAGAATGTAGATGTTTGAAACCATCGTATAAAAAGTTCATGATAATCAGTATTAGTGTATTGATCGCCAGGACGGAAAAATCCTCCTGTATCGTATGTCCACCAAGGAATTCCGGTACTCATTTGACCTAATCCTCCTGTAATTTGACGTCGAAAAGATTCCCAGTCATTTCCTACATCGCCCGACCAAGTTGCAGTTCCATATCTCTGAATACCAGAAAATGCACTTCTTGTGAGGATAAAAGCACGTCTTTTTAAAGGATCATCATTTCTCAGTCCGTTATACACACTTCTGTTAACGTAAAGTGGGTAAACATTTCTAAGTAGCTCTCCTGGGAGTGTCCCATTGTTTATAAGTCTATTCTTAAGATCATCATTTTCAGGTTCTGTTGCATCTAACCACCAACCATCAATTTTGTATGGAAGAAGTTTCTCTTTAAAATTTTTCCAATAGAAGTTGGATGCATCTGGGTTGAAAAAATCAATCCAGTCCGTTTCAGGAATATAGTAGCCTTTATTATTCATTTCTTTACCCAGTTCGGACTGCTTATCAATCTTTGACCAAACTGATATCATCAATTTCACATTCATTTGATGTAGTTCTGTTACCATTTGACCAGGATCTGGATACCTCTCTTCATCAAAGCGCATAGCATTCCAACCATATTTGCCCCAATATTGCCAATCCTGAACTATCATATCTAAAGGAATTCTCTTCTCTCTAAATAAACGGGCGTTTTCTAATAATTCATCTTGTGTATTGTAGCGTTCACGACAATGTATATAACCTAATGCCCAAAGTGGCATCATAGGTGCGGGTCCTGTAGTCTCCCGATAGCTGGCAATTACTTCTTCTGCATTACCGGCAAATACGGTATAGTCTACATATTGGGCAACAGGCGAATAGAATACAGTTTCATCAGTTACCTTTTTCCAGTATAAAGTTGGCGAATCATTCTGCTCTCCTTCAACAAGAATATCATGTTTACCTCGTTTTAATTCCACAATAATAGATGTAGTGGGAGGTAACCAAATATTATTTACATTAATGATGTTGTTGTTATTGATAGAGAGATTATGTTTTCTTGCCATTGACTGACCCACATCTAATAGTAGAGAATATTTGCCAGTTTCGAGTATCTCAAGAGTGCCCGAAAACTGATTCATATGTCTTGTTTCCGATCTATTTCCACTAGTTCCTGTGGCATCAACAGTTACTGTCTGTGTTGTTTTATCTACTCTATTTAGTGATAATATGTTATCTGATGGATTGAACTCAGTTAATCCATAATTATTCCATAACAAACCATATCCTTTACTTGAAAGTATAAAAGGAACTGAAATCTGACTGTTTACTTGGGTTAGCCTTCGTGATAAGCCTCTTATATTTAAATATCCATCTTGAAACTGGCCTGTTCCATAGATGTACTCATCAGAAGGAGAAATAAATTTTTGTCCCGCTTTAAAAACATTAAAATCCTTAATACTGTCTGTTTCTAAAAGTCTGCCATCTTCTTTCTCTTCCAGAATAATGTTTCCGAACCTATCAATAAATGAGAGAGTGCTTTTGTTTTTGTTATAAATAGTTTTTATATTTTCTAATTCTAATATAATGCTATTTGCATCTTCTGTGATTAAATAATCGGGGCACGGAAGTTTTTCAGTATATATTAATTCCTCAATCTCGATAACTTCTTCTGCATTTTGGAATTTTACTCTAATCGAGTTGTCATTTAATGGCTTAAGTATAATCACTCCTCCTTCAACTTGCAAGGTTATTCCATCGCCATTATCCGTCACTTTAATATTAGCTTTAGTAAAAAGGGGGGTAATTATTAAAGCCATTAAAACAATTATAGTCCTTATCATTAGTTCCCTTTTTCTATTTTATTTTTGATTGCAATAATCTCTTCTGCGTAACGTTTACCTAGTGTTCTGTAGCCTTCTGCACTGAAATGAAGATTATCTCTCGCTACACCGCAACCTCTAGATGAAATTACGTATGCAGTAGGAATATATTTAGGTAATTCATTAATTATTTCATTCATTGATGCACAAACTCCATTTTGTTCTTCGTGTACCACTTCGCCAGCCAAAAGAGGAACTGAATTTGGTTGTAACCCCACATCTTTAAGAAGGTTGTCGTATACATTTTTTACCTTTAGCGGCCATTCTTTATCACCAGTATTAGATTCACCCTGATGAATTAAAATTCCTTTTATTATTGCTCCTTCTGAGGTTGCTTTATTTGCCAATTCAACTAGTCTTCCATAAGGATTGCCGTCATATTCGCTAACCATGTTTTTCAACCAATCTGGTGAAGTTTCAACATATTCTTTGTAATTAACCTTATCAAACAGTTCAATTTTACAACCACCAACTGATACATTTATAACACCCACCTTTACGTGCTCAGGTAATGTTTCAAGCAATGCTCTTCCAAAATAATCAGTAGGTGTTAATCCTGTATGACATCGTGTAAGAGGAGGTACAGCCTTATACCACTGCCCTTGTTCTCTTCCTAAATCTGGACAGTCTACAGCTTGCATCACCAAAAAGCGATCGCTAATATCCAAGGTGTCAATATGCTCAATTCTCGCATTACCTTCCATGTTAGATTGACCGAAGCTTAAATATAAATGAATCTCTTCCTTAGGAGTTATAATTCTATAATTCCCACTCAATGCCATAAATGAAAATAATCTTAGTAAACCATCAAAATAGGCATCAAAATAACCATCATCATAAGGTTCATGCTTTGCATTCCAGAATTTGTGCACAAATTCATCTTTTTTATCATGAGTACTTACAAGTGATACTGCAGCAGAGGTAGACACTAGTCCTAAGGAATGGCGTAAAGCAGTATATCCTCCTGCACCTAATATCTCAGTAACACCGCTTCCATCAACATTATACTGGTCCACAAAGTTGTCAATACCTTGTGAATAGAGAAAGTTCTGGAAAGTTTTGCCATAGTTTTGTTGCCATTCTATATCTTTTGCAGACCATGTATAATCAATAGTAATATTCAATGGTACTCTCCACGAATCGAATCTAAAAGCATCTCCAATAATTCTACCGTTATTAAGAAGTGAACCGTCGTAGTTACTGTAGTCAGGGTTCAAACCAGTATCCGGGTGTATTGCTTTGTGTATAAACTCTCTACTCTTTTTAGCACACTCTCTCCAATATTCGGAACGTCCATCATCTGCCCATTTTGCCCATACTTCATAAAAAGCAGGAATATGATAAGAAGGATCAGTGAAATTTGATCCAAATCCTGTTGGAACGAATGTTATAAGCTGATGTTCGGGGTGGATTAATGGAGTGACTCTATTATCCCCTATCTTTTCCATTGAAGAGTTAAGTATAAATTGAGCTTCCGAAAGATAATCGATTCCAGTATCATTACCCCATTTGTTTGAGGCAAATATAAGTGAGGTAATAAAAAACAATTCTCCATCTGAAGCAGGCCCTTGAGAGTTAGGCGTACCATCAACTTTGCAACTCCATTTAAAATATCCCTTCATTGGTCCTTCCTGATGCTGCATAAAATGTTTGGACCATCTCCACAGACGGTCGAACATTACTTTTTTATCCAATTGCACTGCGATCATCATTCCGTATGACATCCCTTCAGAGCGCACATCATTATTTTTGATGTCAGATATGTATGCCATTGAATCGCCAACTTCAAAATATACTTTATCTGGTCCTTCAAAAAGACCAAAGAATATTTCTTTAAGCTTATTATCTACTTCACTCTCGCTATAACCTAATTCAACGAATAGATTACGATACTTTCCTGTTTCAAATGCACCATTCTCCCATGGTTTCAATGAAGTTTCTGCAGATAGTTTCATACAGAAAGCAAATATTAATAGAAAAAATACTTTGATTTTCATAAATTATTTCATTTACATGTTGATTTAGTCAGGATTAATTTGATCATTTATGCGGAAATAATCAAAGTCAGTAAATCCACCTGTATTTTCAGTAGCATAATGAAAAAGACCAAAGCGATATCCCATAAAATGGGGTAGGGTGTATGACATCTGTAACGTGTTTCCTATAGCTATCCAGTTTAACCCATCTAAACTGTAATAAAAGTAAGCTTTATCAGTGCGATCTTTAAAATCGCATTCTATTTTTAAATGAACACCATTTTGATTAAGAGGTATGGATTCAACTTCTACCGATTCGTCACCCTTACTATTCACCATTATTATTGAAAATTGGTCCTTTTCTTTCTTTACACCAACATATCCATAGTTCTTTTGAAGAGCTATCATACCAGAGTAATCTCCGTTATTCATATTGTCTACTTCAATAAAAGTAGAAGCAGAGCTCTCTGGTCCGAATGTTCTTTGTGTTAAGGTATTTCTAGCTTGTAAGGGAGAATCATCTATTCTTCCGGCTGTCAATCTAAGGTAACCAGGATAGTCTGTAAGCGACCAGAACCTATCGTCTGGGTTGTGATTCCACTGCCAATGTAGTGAAAATGGCTCATCGCCAGCTATTCTATTAAATTCATCCGATGAGACAATACCCCAAGCGCCAAGTTGATTATTAACTTTAATATCTAATTCATCAGGAACAACTCCATCTTCACCCAATACTGGCCACTTATCAACCCATTTCATTGGCACTAGGTATGGTATTCTACCTACTGATCCATAATCTCTAAACATATATGCATACCAACCACCCTCTGGGGTATCAATAATACTACCTTGGGCAATTCCTCTGTCTCTAAGTACTACCTTTCCTTCATACGGTCCTCTGATATCTTTTGCACGATGTACAATTACAGTTCTCATATCATTAGGAGGCCAAGTTATATTAAATATATAATAATAGCCGTTGTGTTTTACCATTTGAGATCCCTCTGCAGGTAACATTATTCTTTCTGAAGCAACTTTACTTGCATTTTCGATTATGACTTCGTGTTTGGTTCCTTCTTTAATACCTGTAAGATCTGATTTTAATTCAACTAATGTTATATTTCCTGCGCCATAAATCATATATGTTTTCCCATCATCATCAAAGAAAAGTGTGTGATCATGAAGAACTGGTTCAAAAGTTATCTCTTCCCACTTTCCATTCTCAATATTATCAGTTTTAAAAATATGAGTTTTACCTGATGTGGCAGAGAAAGTAGATACATAAAAAATATCGTTGTGGTAACGAATACTACTAGCCCAAGAACCTGCACCATATGCGTTGTTTCCATTCTCAAGACGTAACTTTTCATTATCAGCTAAAGTGTCATAAGTATAACTTACCATTCTCCAATTAATCAAATCTTTTGATTTCATAATGGGGAGTCCAGGGCTCATATGCATTGTAGTACTACTCATATAGTAGGTGTCACCTACACGAACCATTGCAACATCTGGTACATCAGCCCAGATAATTGGATTTTTTGCTTTGTTTTGGCTGAAGCCAGAGATGATGAATATCATCAAAAAAAGAATAACTATTAATCGTTTCATATTTATTATTTAATAATGATTGACACTTTAAATACTTTTTATACGTGATATATTTTTTAGAGTGTATTAGTTAAATAGATATTTTTTATAATAATAGGTTTACTTCCTAGTGACCAGAATCCCATAATATATATATGAGAGGGGTCTATCTTTACAATATTATCACTTTTAAACATGTTGTGGAGATCAATTTCTATCCTACGCTCACTCTTAAAATCATACTCTGCAGCACCTGACCAATAATTGTTTTCATCAAACAATCTGAAAGAAACACTTGAATCATTTTCATTACCTAATTCTACAATCAGGTATTTATATGCAGATAGATTAACCCCATTACCATATTGCCATCCACCAAATCCATATTGTCCTGTTATCAATGTTTTGGTATTCTCATCAAACGAACCTTTTTCCCATATTGAAGGATTAAACATTTCATCGGTAAGAGGAAATGTAGTTGATTTAACTTTAAATGTAATCTCTGAATTACTATCATCTGATAAACTATATGAGACAGTTACTACTGCTTCACCATCTTTTAATGAGCTCATCCTACCGCCCTTATCAATTGTAATGATTGAATTATCAGAAATGTCAAATTCTGAATCAGCTGTTACATATCTAGATGAACCGTCAGAAAAATGTGCTTGTACAATTAAATTTCTTGCATCACCGGTCAATATTTGAACATGATTGTCTATACCTAAAATAGATATTTTATCGAGTTTGGATTCATTTACATCAATACCTGTTGCATATTCATTATACCATTGATAGGTGGGCCATGGGCAAGCCTCTGGGTCGTTAAGAAAAGTATATTCTGCAGGTATGCCTTCAACATTTTTAAATGCAGCTAAGTGATGACATTCCGTAAAGATTAGCCAGCTAACATTTCCTGTGATGTCTGCAATATATTTGAAATTTGCACCAAAACCGGGTCCACCTACTACTCCAGTAAAACTCTTGCCCCATGAAGAATTGTATTTTTTAGGAGCCCAGTCCATTTCAGTAACCATAATAGGGGCAAAATCTGATACTGGCTTAACTTGCGCATCCCATCCACGTTGAAAGCTCTCATATCCTCCACCCATTTCTCCACCCAATTCAGGGCTCGCCTCTTCAGTGTCACTCCCATACCATCCAGGGTAAGCATGTACTGCATAACCAATATTAGGACCTTCAACAGGATTATTTGCAAAACCTCTAAATGAAGATTGATATGCTAACCCAGGTACCCAAATTATATTATTGGAGTTAGCTCTTATCTTGTCAACTATGCTTTGGCATAATTTTTTCATTTCATCAAAATGTCCTTGACCACTACTTGCATAATCACCATTTGGACCCTTGATATTTATAGGTTCATTTGCTAACTCAAACATAATATCTGAATTATTCTTTATTTTTGGGTGTTTAGATACTATATCCCAGACTTGCTCTAGAAATTTATTGTAATCGTCACCTACAGCAATTCTTTCTGGACTAACTCCTGGAGGACGAAAAACAACATATAAACCTTTACTAATAGCATGTTCTGCCATCGGAACAAATACCTCATCCAAATATTTTTTAAATCTTGTTTGAGAAAAAGTTTCATGCCCTTCGTATCGTAAAGGTTCTACGTTTAAGGTATTACTCCAATATGGGTCCATATGCATTCTTACAAAATTCATTTTCCATCCAGCAGACATTATCTCATTTATCATCCTTTTATTATAACTGAGACAACCTGCAACATTGTAATTATTCCATGCATTTTGATTAAAGAATGGACTATATGTTTGAGCAAAACCGTGAAGATTTACAATCTCACCAGCTTCATTTTTTAAATACCTTCCAACTACATTAAGCTTAGGCAGTTTTGATTCATCAATATCTACAATAGGCGGTTCAACTACTTCTTCCTTTTCTTCCTCTGGTACCAGTTTATCTGGTATTTCAGGTAAAGGAGACTCTGAACACGACATTAAAAACAGATTAATTATGATAAAAATAGAAAAAATATACTTCATAACCACTTTACGGTAAGTAAATAGTAAAAAAAAGAGGCAGGATATTTGTTCTCCGGCCTCTTTTCTAGTAAATTAAAAGTTAATTACCCGACAACCCATCTGCAAAACCTGCATATGTATGTTTGCGTGTACTAAACTTTTCAGTCCATAATCCTACTGGCTCACCACCTCTCCAAGAAGAATCTGCTGGGCTGTCTGTAGGACACCAATGCGTAATTCCTGCTTGTTGGCTAGCCGGAATAATTTCAAGATATTTCTGAACAATAAACTTATAGTAATCACTCATTGCTTGAAGCTGTTCATCTGTAGCATTAACAGTAAGTACCTTATCACTGTTCTCGTCTACAAGTCCCATGTCAAGTTCTGTTACAACTACTAATTTACCTGTAGCAGCCATCAGTTCGAACATTTTTACAACATGAGCTTCTTTGCTTGCTTGAATATCAGGATTCATATAGTATGAAACGTGCATTTGAGTTCCAATACCATCAATAACGGTCTCACCATCCTCTTCCCAATGTTCAATCCATTTAATCAAACTCTTCAGTTTTTGATTATCATCCCAGTCAGATTCTAAGTTGAAGTCGTTAACAAACAACTTAATTCCAGCAGGACCATATTGACGAGCAAACTTTACTGCAAGGCGTACATACTCATCACCAAGGTAATCACCCCAGTAAAAATCGTTTGCCAATTCAGTTTCACTTGCATGCTCAGCTGATCTTAGGTCGTATTTTCCATCACCATCTTTGTCTTCGCCAATAAGAGCTTCATTAACCACATCCCATGCTAGAACATAGCCATCTGCAGCAGTCATCATACCTTGTATCCATTGATCCAGTGCATAAGTAAGCGTATCGGCTTTCTCTTGTGGAGTAAGTGGAATTTTGTTGCCAGTTTCTTCAGTTTCCCAAACGATATTTGCAAAGTAGTAAGTTACCGCATCAGTACTAACATTAAGGTTGAAAGCGATACTTTTCATACCTGCACCCTCACCCGGAATAGAACCAGTGGTTTCATAATGTTGCCATTCAGTAGTGAATTGAGGATTAGAAGGTAACATAGCATAGTGCATGTATGCGCCAGGATCTCCGTGAGCCTGAGATTCAACATTGGCATTAGCAGAAGCTTTATACCAGAAAGAAATTCTATACTTCTCACCACCTTCCCATGCTTTATCAGGTGTATAAATAAAGAACTGAGTATCCCATGCGTTTTCAGGATTAGCAATAGAATTGATCTTGATAGCGTTCATTCCATCAGGCCCTTCGCCTTCAAGGATTACACCAGAAACATCAGCCTTGCCTTTTTCACGAACAACGAAATTGTCCATCGAACCTCCTACTAGCATCTCACTGTTCTCAAGCTGGTTTACGTAAAAAGAAACAGAAGGAGCCTCTGAATGACTTACACGTACCCATTGAACTTCAATTTCCCCGTCGAAAGTACCCGGTTGAAATACAACAAACGAAGACTCAGTAGTGATTGTGTTGAATGTAACAAATTGTTCTTCCCAATCAGTGCTAACTGAGATTTGCTTTTCGGTAGTAGCTCCCCAGTTGCCCATCTGTACGTTAAAGGCACCTTCTTTAGAAGCTCTAATCATGGCAGTTACTTTGTATTCCTTGATTGGATCAGTAGTAACTCCATCAACAACAAAATATTGATACCACTCACCGGGAAAGTTGCTCACAAGAACTCCATCTATAATTTCAGGCTCATAGCCCATTACATAAAATGGAAATGAACTCATAGTCGAAAAATCAGTAGTCTTATCTACTACATCAAGCTTTGCATCAGGATCAATTTCTATCTCCCTATCGTCAATTATTTTCTCGAGATATTTCTTATTCTGTTGAGCGTGCCAAAGAAGAGTATGACCATATATTTCAGTGTCTGCAGCTTTAGCGGCAGTAATAAATTGAACAACCGGTCCAAAATTCATAGTGCCATCATCACCAACAATTGAGCCGTATTTCATTGCATTACCTGCAGTAACACGGTCAAAATTAGAATTAATAGCACGATAAGTCAAGCCCTGACTTACATAGTCACTTGCGGTTACACCCGCTCCAAGTTTGAAATTTGGACCTGCGGAGTTGCTAATATATGTTTTTAGGACATCATAGTCATTTAGGTATTCCTTTTGTGCAACTGATTCCGGTTTTTCAACATTAAACAGTTGAGTGGTATCATCTACACATGAAAAGGATAAAGCCAAGAACAGTAAGATTGTCCCTAAAATATTTATTTTGTGTTTCATATTTCAAAATAATTTAATTTGGTTACATTAATCTTGTAAAGCAGTAGAAAACCACTCTGCTTTCACACCTCTATCTCTAACCACTAAAGTGTCAGTGACAGCAAACTGTACATCACCATAATCTATGGTGTATTGTAAATAAAGAGCATCACGATCCTTATTTCCCCAGCTATTCTTGTCTCCTTTTGGAACAAATTTTCCAGTTCCGGAAACACTTACTCCTGAGGTTTCAGTTGTAATAGTGCAATTATCCTGATTGTCAAAATTCAATAATAGAGTACTATTACGTGCAAGATCTGCCATGTCTCTCGATTGATGTTCCCAAACAATAGTATTTAATGTCCTTGTAGTAATATTTGTAATCTCTTCATTTTTCTCAATAAATTCAGTATTACGATTAATAGTACCACTCTGTGCACCTGTAATTACATCTTTTCCTCTGCGCAGGTAATTAGCATCATACTTATTTATATACTTCACTGCATAAAGAATATAATCTTTAGGAGCTACGTCCCAATCATCAGAAACACCTCTTCTAGGATTATCAACCAATGGAATACCCGAAAGAATACTGTCAGCATTAACTACACTTGTCATGACTACAGGTATAACATAATTTGCTTCAAGAGCTAAAGGATCATTGAAGAATGCGTCAGTATATTGAACAGTAACACCCCCTAATATTTCTCCTTTTTTAATTACAATTTTATCAGCAGATAAAGAATAATAGTTAGCAGGCATTGGAATAACTTCTCTTCCGTCTTCAAACATAAGATCATTACAAAGTGAATTTTCAACTTTGATTCCTATTTCAATATCACTATTGTTATTATATACACCACCCACAGTAGCCATAATTTGACTTTGATAATTGTTATCCATGGATGTGTCAAATATATCTTCTCCGAGTGTTAAGGTTCGGATAGGACTTTGATAAGCAAAATATACTGCCGAGTATTCATAGTCGGGGAATTCCCAGTCACTGTTTTCACAGGAAGAGAATACTCCAGTTAAAGTTGCTATCAGAATTGATATTAGTAGTATCTTTTTCATTTTTGTTTTTGTTAATAGTTCAAATATGTTTACCATCCTTTATTCTGAAGGAGATTATCAAATTTAATAACTTCTCCGTAAGGTATTGGTCCATAATACATATAATCTTGATATGCACGTCTTTCGACAGATTCAAGAACTGTATAATCACCACTTTCAATTCTCATACCTTTTGCAGGTTCAGTAATATCGTTTTTCCATCTTCTAAGATCCCAGAAACGGAATCCTTCAAAACATAGTTCTAGGCGTCTTTCATTTTGAATAAGTTCACGCATTTTATCTTTATCTGCTTTAACTGATTCTAAATATGGGTCATTTGTAACAATGCCTGCTCTCTGGCGTATTGCTTTAACTACGTCGTAAGCAGAATAACCATGACTGCCTGTTCCACTTGGTCCCCAAGCTTCATTCGCAGCTTCAGCGTAACCAAGGAAAATCTCAGTATATCTAATGAATGGTTTGTAATGATATGCTTGAGTCTCCGAACTTGGGTTAGCATTTACAGATTGAACCAATAACTTTTTCAAATAATATCCTGTTCTAGTTGATGTCTCAACTCTGTTCAGAGCATTGTTATCACCTCCGTCCGCAGCTGTAGTAATCACAGTATTTTGCGGTCCAGCCTGACTTCCATTACGAATAATATAAAGATCAAGTCTTGGATCTCTACCTGAGTATGGATTATCAGCATTGTATCCACTTGCAGGATCTGTAATGGGATAGCCATTTGCCATAGGGAAAGCATCAACAAGATTTTGAGTAGGATTTACTCTACCACTTCCATATAAAGTAGGAGGGTAATTATCTCTTTCAAGATTAAGGTTCTGCTCTTTATTTCCTCTCCATAGCATTTCTTTAGGATTTACACCAGCAGGTAGATTTTGAATATCCGTGCTACTTGCATACCATTTATTCCCTTTAGGGTCTAATTCTGTAAGAGGATTGCTTCCAAGTGCACTTAGTACTTCTGCCATATTGTTTGCAGCTTGTTCCCATGTAACATTTGTGCCTTCACTGTATGCTGGACTGGCAGCTAAAAGCGCTGCCTGAGCACGAATTGCTTTAGCAATACGTGAACTCATTCTGTTTTTTCCAGTATCACCAAATACTCGTGAATATTGTCCTGCTGTAACACCCTTAGCACGATATTTTTCGGGTACCTGATTGTTGTTACTAATTTCACCGTATTCTGCTGGTAAAAGAAGTAAAGCGGAATCCACATCTGCATAAAGTTGATCTATACATTCTTGGAATGTATTTCTTGGAAGATTAAAATCAGAGTTAAGATCTTCCGGTTCTCTAATAATTGGAATACCTAGTAATTCTCCATCTTCAGACCATCCCCCATGATTGAGTAATAGATGGTACATATATAAAGCACGCATTCCAAATGCATCACCCTTCATTCTATCTCTAAACATTTCAGCAGCTAAGGGATCTTCAGCCCAATTAACATTGTCAGCAATAAAAAGGAATTGATTTAGATATTGCCAAGATGCACGAAGGTATTGCCATCTGTCCATAGGGTTATTATTAGCTCTCCATGATCCAGTAGCCATAAGTCTGTATCCGTTATTTGGGTCATTAGATACTGCATCGTCAGTTGCTACATCATTAAATGACCATGAACCTAGCGGATTGCTTATATAAGCATGACCTAATAAACCTGTTGCCCACGATGGCATACCGTAAAGGTCATCATTCTCTTTATGATTTTCCACTGCCGGTTCAAACATGTCCTCGCACCCGTTCATAATAAGCAAAAACAGTGCAAACAGTGTAATAATTGATATTTTATTTTTAATCTTCATAATGAATATATTTTTTCTGATTAACATCATTAAAAAGTGCCTCTTAAACCTATGTTGTACATACGAGTTTGTGGTGCACCTCCTACGTTCATTTCAAAATGTTTTCGCTCATTAGATATTGTAAGAAGGTTGTAACCACTTACATAAACGCTTAGGCCATTAACAAATGTGCCTTGAAGCGATGCTTCAGGAATATCGTATGTAAATTGAACCTGCGAAAGGTTTAATCTATCAGCCTTATAAAGCCAGAAGTCTGAATTGCGGAAACTATTTGCTCCATTTGATGTTGTTAGCCTTGGGTAGGTAGCTGTATCTTTTGTTTCTTCAGTCCAACGGTTTCTAACAATATCAGAATATTTGTTTTCACCTCTTACCCAGTAGTAAGAACTGTTTTTAAAACCCTGTCCTCCAAAGAATCCGTCAGCTAATGCGAAAAATGTGAAATTACGCCATTTTGCAGTAAAGTTAAGTCCAAGACGTAATGGAGTATCCCAACGACCAAGATAAATTTCATCGTTATTATCAATGATACCATCACCGTTTTGATCTTTATATTTTAGATCGCCAGGTGAGACATCTCCAAATTGCTGTTTAGGTGAGTTATTAATCTCTTCTTGATCATTGAAAAACCCTAATGATTCAAGTCCCCACAATCCATTAACTGGAAGATTTATTCTCGATTGATAATCATATTCAAAACTTTCGTCACGTTTTCCTGCTTCAGTTTTTGAATACATACCTGTCATTCCTAATGTCAGATCTACTTCATTTACTTTTTTATTCAAATATAAGCTGAAGTCAAAACCTTTTCTATTATCCATGTTATAATTCATGTAAGGGATAATAGATGATGTAGGATATCCAACTTGTGTAAAATAAATAGGGTAGAGTGAATTTACTCTTGCAATATCACCATCCATTTTACCAGCAAAGAAATTCAGGTCAAATGAAAGTAATTGATCCCACACAGAACCCCTTACACCAACGTTTATCTCTTTTCTTTTGACAAATGTCATATCAGGATTGTTTCCACGTTGAAAGTCTGTTGCTGCTTCACCTCCCAGGTCTGCCCAAGAGTACCATCCTCCTCTTTGAAGAATAGATTTGTAAAGGTAATAACCCATTTCATTGTCATCAGTAGCTATATCAAGATCTTGACTAATAATTCCACCAGACACTGTCAACATTAAATCGTCGAATGCAGTATCACCGAAGAAGTCCTCTTTAACAGGTCTCCAACCGAAAGTTAATGTGGGTGAAAAACCTAATCTGTTTCCTTCAGGCAGTTTTACTGAATATGGAAGTGCAGAGCTGAAATCAACATAATACTTATGCTGGAAGTTATACGAGGCTTGTAATCCTAAGTTTACGTTTGATATTCTGTGATACTGTCCGCTGAGTTGTCTTTGCCATGCATTTGCCACAATCATACCGAAGAAGTTATGATCATCATTTACAGTTTTTGTGTAATCAAATTGACCAGAGAAATTATAGGTATATCTGTAAGCTGAGTTACTGATATTCTCATCTCCTGTCTTATTGTCGTTTCCAAATTGTTGTACACTTCCAATCATATCAACTCCCGCATAGTTAGTCCAAGTAGGAGCAAAAGTTGCATACTCATTGGTATAACCCTGGTTATATGTCAATGCATAGTCTATACCGTATTTTGCACGGAAATGCAATCCTTGTAGAACAGATTTTAAATTGAAATCAAACACAGTGTTAAACTGAAACTGTCTGCTCACAAATTTACTATTCCCTGCTGCATACGAGTCTGCTATAGGATTTGTTGGATTTAATTGAGTTCCACCTAAAAAATATTTGCCACCAATAATATAATTACTGGCATTAATTGTGGCACCAGATAGTAAATCATTTTCCTCAAGATATGATAGTGGGATAAGCGGTGATACGCGGTCTGGGCGCAGGCTAGCTGCATTTGTCCACCAATCTCCCGCTGCAGTAAATGCATCATAAAAAGTAACATTAGCATCAGCCTGTACTTTCAAGAAATCTCTTAGGTTCATATCAATGTTACCACGCACAAACAACCTGCTTGTATAGTTATCCTTACTATTACCAACTTTAAGAAGTGAGTTCTCGCGATAATATCCAGTAGATGTATAATACTTTACACGATTATTTCCACCTGTAATTTCAGCAATAGCTTCTGATCTATTAGACGCTTTACGTATATATTCAGATGAGTACATGTTAAGATTAGGATATCTATATGGATTTTCACCCGATGCATGATTATAGATCTTCTCCGGGCTATGAAGAATGTCAGAACCGTCGTTCATACGAGCCTCATTATACAGAGTCATATACTCAGCCGAACCTAAGTATTCAGGAAATGCTTTAGGTGTAAGCATAGCAGTATTAGCACGTATGCTAATAGTAGATTTACCTACAGTTCCTCTTTTAGTTGTAATCTGCACAACTCCTTTAGCTGCACGGCTACCATATAAAACAACAGCCGCCGGGCCTTTTAAAACAGTTATTTGTTTAATCTCTGTAGGTAATACGTTATTAGCATCACGAACCATTCCGTCAATTACAACCAAATATTCATCCATCCCCCAAATATTGCCATTTACACCACCAATTAAATTTTCTACAAAACCTAGACTGTTTGTGGTATATGCTTTTTCTGTCATTTCTTCCATATCAATAACAGATACGCCTCCAAGGAGATCTCTTTCATTCATTGTACGAAATGCCACCTCCACTTTATTGTCTATTGTATCATTTTCCCATGACAGTATTTCACCATACTGAGCTGTAGCCTTAGAGAAATTTAAAAGAAAACAGATACAAAATATTAGACCAATATATATATGCTTCATTTTAGTCTTTTTTAAATTTAAAATTATTACCATCCCGGATTTTGATAAAATTCTGGATACATGCTTACATCATCTGTTTTAAAAGGAAGCCAGTAATGTTTAGGTGTAAGATTACGTTCCACAATCACCTCTTCTCTAAAATTTAAAACCTCATTTTCTTTTGGATCTGCATCTATGTCTAGTGGAGTTGCACGATCAAAATGCTGTCTAGTTTTAATATTATATGGATATTCTGTAAGCAACAACCATCTGCGAAGATCATTAAAACGGTGTCCTTCAAAAGCAAGTTCTACAGCACGTTCTCTAATTAATTCATCCATAAATTCATTCAAGGAAGTAGTATATCTACCTGTTAATGTCTCTACACCTGCGCGTTCGCGAATTGTATTAACTGCGTCCACTGCATTCTTTGCAAAACTTGGCGATTTTCCTGATGGTGACGCATATCCTTGTGCAGCTGCTTCAGCATACATAAGATAAACATCTGCCAAACGGAGCCAAGATAAGTGAAAGTGAGTTGAATAACTATATCCGTATGTTAAGTCCCATTTATTTGCTCCAATAGGAATAAATTTATAATTTAAGTACCCTGTTCTACTAACCGTACGAGGATCATTTACATAATTACCACCTGTATGTAAGTTTGCATATCTCCATTGCTCATCCGTAGCATTTGGAATGGTTCCTGCAACTACTTTTATACCATCAAAGATAATATCATTATAAAATCTAGGGTCTCTGTCTTTCCACGGATGACTTGGATCAAAACCAGAATTAGGATCATCAAGAGGTAAGCCATTAGCCATACCATAATAATTGACATAATTTGCAGCAGGTGCCAAAACAATACCATCACCTTCAGCCATTGCAGATGGTTGGTAAGAGTTCATTTGTCTCCAGTATGAGTCGGGACCGTATGTTGGACTACGCACAATAGCTTCAGTACCACCCGGCATTAACCAGTTTTGCTGCATTGTATAGAAAAGTGATGAATAATTCTCAAAATCTACAAGTGCATATTGTGTTTCACCACTCTCAACCATATTAAGTACTTTACCTAGTGCATCAGCTGCTTTTTTAGCCATTTCAACATCATACGTCCTAGGGCCGTTAACTCCGTTTGCCATTAATGGACTAGAGGCATATAAGTATGTTTTACCTAACATCGAAAGGGCCCAAACCTTATTGATACGTAACTCATTGTTACCAGCTGTTCTGCGGCCTATTTCAGTGTCATCCCAGTTTATAGGAAGTAAATCTGCAGCCTTTTGGAAGTCAGCAGCCATCTTTATAGCATTTTCTTGGTAAGATTCGCGCGGTAAAGTTAGAGGTTCATCACTAGGAAGTACAGAGTCAATATATGGAAGTCCACCCCAATATTGTGTTAATTGAAAGTGAAACCATGCTCTAAAAAAGTACAATTGTCCTTCAACAATGTCTCTCTCAGCTTGAGTAGCATCAGTCATTTTGCCTTCAGCAATTGCCTCTAAGCCCATATTGGCTACTCTAATTCCATACCATGATCCGCCCCATAACGATTTTGCAAATCGGTCTCCGCCAGCACTCCAGTCGCGATCTAAGAATGAATCACCTTTACCAATATAACTTCGATAATTTCCTCTATCGATGTTAAATCCCATCAGATATTCACCGTTACCAATAGTAACCACTTCATCTTCACCCCAGTTGAATGAACTTACCCAGTTGTGCTTAGCAACATCGGGAGTCAAATGATACATCCTTTCAACAAATCCTTGAAAGTTTGTAAAGTTTTTAAAAGCATCGTCGGGAGAAATTACCGAATCGGGTGCTTTATCAAGATAGTCAGTGCAAGAAACAACACTTAACATCAGTGTTATAATTGCTCCATATAGATAATAAATAATTTTCTTCATTATATATAAATATTATAAAGAGATTCTTAATCCCAAGTTAAAACGTTTTTGTGTAGGATATGCCGAGTTGCCTCCTGTGTTAGATTCACGGTCGTCTGGCATATTTGTCCATAAGTAAAGATTATTACCGTTTGCAAATACTTTCAAGTTGGTTAAACCAATTTTCTTAATCCAATCATTTTGATTAAAAGTGTATGAAAGTTCTGCGTATTTCAAACGAAGATACGAACCATCATGTAAGAAACGAGTTCCACTTGTATAAGGACTAGCAATAGTTCCCCATCTTGGAAGTGGAACATCTGCGTTTACATCATCTTTAGACCAGTAAGAACCTTCATTGAAAGCAGTGTTACGTACACCACCTAAACTTGAAAGACCAACATAGCGGGTAACATTGTTAACCCCATAAAATTGCACAAAGAAGCTCCAACCTTTATAATCTGCACCTATTTGTGTGTTTATTGTATTTTGTGGTATTCCTGTATAACCATAAGGTATATTGTCAAATTCAGAAATAATACCATCAGCATCATAATCTAGAATTATATAATTACCAGGTATTCTGGTTTCGTTTAAAGCATCGTGACCAGTGCTGCCGTATAATTCATCCCAGTTATTATAATAACCATGATCAACATAAGCGTTATGCTGCCCAATTGCCTTATTAGCCAATTTCTGATACTCTGGTTTGAAGAATGGATCATCAGCTTCTACAATTTTACTGGTTGCTTTGGTATAGAATACATTACCCCATAAACGCCAATCGCTATTGATAGCTTTATTCCATCTAACTTCAACTTCAAAACCTTTGGTATCAACTTCACCTAAGTTGGCAGTTGGTGCGGTTACTCCATAATATGATGGAACAGAACGACTACCACCTGCAAGTAATATATTAGATCTGTTTTCAGTAAAATAATCGAAAGATCCTGAAATCACTCCCTTAAATAGAGCAAAATCGGCAGCTAAATCAAGCTTCGTAGAAACCTCCCATTGTAAATTAGGGTTACCAACTTGTGATTCATAGTACCACTGATAAGGACTTTGGTTAGGATTTACACCTGTTATTGCTTGATTGAAAGCACCTGAGTGATTAGGTTCCTGAGGTCCATATCCCCATGTATCCATATAAAGCCAACGTCCATTGATGTTATCGTCCCCAATTTGACCAAATGAGCCTCTGAATTTAAGCATGTCCATCCACTTCCAGTCAAGATTCTTTATAAGTGGTTCTTCCGAGAACATCCAGCCAACTGCACCCGATTGAAAGAATGCAAATCTGTTTTCAGCTGCAAATATTTCAGATCCGTTGTATGCTCCGTTATATTCAAGCATATATCGTCTGTTATAATCATATGTTGTACGGAATACCCAGTTTTCGCGATATGTTGGCAATCTGTTACCTTGTGCATATTGCTCTCTACTGAAGTTGCCCATTGCACCAACTGTATGTGCACCAAATGTGTTTTGGTAGTTAAGTTGAGACGAGTAGTTTAATCTTCGATAAGTAGCCCAGTTATCAACCTGTCCAGCTCCTGTCATCCAAGCAATGTTATTTTGATAGTCAAATTTATTGTTGCCATCGATAGTTACGTTAGTATATTCAAGCCCAGTTTCTGGATCTATCCATTTAAATGGATCATCTTCCCAATCTGTTGTATCATCAACGCCACGGCCACTTTCTCTAAAGCTGTTGTCAAATGCCAATCTACCATGAATTGATAACCCTTTAAGTATTACTCCTAAATCCTGCTCTATAGTAAAGTCGGTATTAAGTCTGTCTTGTGTAGTATAGCCTACTCCGCTAAGACTTAAGTCTGCCATTGAGTTTGTTGAAGCTTGTGTTGGATTTGGATGATAGTATCCATAAGACCCATCACTATATCTAGGTCTAAACGCGTCAGGTGCAATACCATAAAATGCAGACCAAACCAAATTTTCATATTGACCTTGTGTCCCTTTAGTTACGGCATGAGAACCAGAAAGATTAACTCTAAATTGAGTGGTTTTTGTTAATGTAAAGTCAAGGTTGCTTCGAACGTTGAGTCTATTGTAACCAAACCCTGTGTCGTAACCTCTGTTATTGTCAACTGGTTTATAGATATCACCTTCGTTGGTGTAATCCATACTAACAAAATACTTAACAAAATTTGTTCCTCCCGATACATTCACGTTCGCATTATACGATGTTGCTACGTCTCTTAAGAGTTCGTCTACCCAATTTACGTTTGGATATCTCTCAAATTCTTCAAGATTTGCCGGATTTCTATATTTATTGAGAAAGTCTTGAGGTCTGTAATTGATAAATTGATCAGGTGCATAACCTAGTTCATTTTCAATTACTCTATTGCGTAATGATAGTGCATCGTAAGAGTCCATCAAATCGGGTAACTTAGAATAAGTTTTCATAGTAGAACTCACATTAATATCAATGTTTGCTTTACCTTCCTCACCTCTCTTGGTTGTAATAAGAATTACCCCGTTGGCACCACGAACACCAAAAACTGCAGTAGCAGAAGCGTCCTTAAGAACCGAAATTGTGGCTACTGAATTAATATCAATACCACTCATTGGTCTTTCAATTCCATCTACTAATACAAGAGGTTCACTATTGTTCCAAGTACTAACACCACGAATTACAATATCCGGGTCTTCTTCACCCGGCTTGCCAGATGTAGTCATGGTTACCACGCCCGGTAGATTACCGGTAAGTGCCTGACCTAAACTGGTTACACCCCCTGTGCGCTCCAGAACCTTGCTGTTTGTTTGAGCAATAGCTCCAACAACACTCTCTTTTCTTTGCTGGCCGAAACCAACAACTACTACCTCATCTAACATCTCAGTATCTTCCATCAAAATGATCGACAAGTTAGTCCTGCCATTCAATTGAATTGTCTGAGATTGCATACCAACATATGTAACAAGAAGTGTTGCATTTGTGGGTACGTTTAGTAAAGTAAAATTGCCATCCAAATCGGTAACTGTTCCGATAGATTCACCTTCCACCTGAACAGTAACACCAATCAGGGGAATTCCTGCTGCATCTTCAACAACACCATTTACGGTAATGTTTTGAGCATACATAGATAGGGAAAATGTACACATTATTATTAGACAAATTCCCTTCAATTGTTTTGAAATTTTTCTTTTCATTCTCTGATCTGTTTAGATTAAACAAGTAATTTTTGACGATTAAAGCTTTTCATTGTGATAATCGAATAGTTTAAATTTTCTCATGATTTCTGAACTTTATATTATTTAGTTTATAAAAATTTAACTCTATGAACAGTAATAATATACTCATTTTTGACAATATGATTTTTATTGATCTATTGATAACGACCTCTTTATGTGGTTTTTTATGTTAATAATAGTATTTTATTACCTTTTATGTGAAAATATGTTCATGCAAATATATAATTCAATTGTTATATATACAAATTAATTAAGGTGTTGTAAAACATATGTTATCAAGTAGATAAATACTGTAAAGAATACGTATTCTATAATTGTATGAAATACAGTAATTTAGTTGTTTCCAATAAACATTGCACAAATAAAATTTATGAAAACCGAAATTTGTTAAATGTGTTAATATATAGCAAAGATTTTTATAGGATATTGATACAACTTCCTATAATTATTGCTATTAACGTTCAGATATATAATAAGAAATTACTTATATCGTATTTATAAGCTTATTTTTTTTTCTTATTATAACGATATAATCTTGGGGCTCTGTATGGAACATTTTTTTGCACTTCATCAAGCTTTTCCAATCCTTCTACTTGAAGCATTTTCTTCTGAAAATTACGTACATCAGATTTTGTCTCCAATATAGTATCATAAAGATTGCGTAGTTGAGTCATAGTAAACTTATTAGGGAGGAGCTCAAAAAGAGTGTGAGATTCATATTGGATTTTGTTACGAATGAATTTGAGTGCTTCTGTAGCAATTTGATTATGGTCGAAAGCAAGCTGCATCTCAGAAAGCGATGTCAAATCATACCACCTGGCGGTTGTGTTTTCTGATTGAAATATAATTTTTCTATTGATTTTAATAAGGGCAACATATGCAACAGTAACTAACCTGCCAATTTTTAATTGCGTCGTTCTTTCTAACCACTGCTTATCTCTTGGTTTATTTGCTCTTTCGGGGTCACCAAAACTGCGGAACTGACTTAAGTAAATATTTTTTAACCCAGTGAGGTCATTAAGAATCCTAATTGCTGCATTATCAAGATTTTCATCTTCAAAGATTATACTTCCAGGTAATTTTTTATCACTTAAGCCTATCTCAGCGTTATTTATAGTACGTTCTATTAAAAGAATTTTTAATTTTTCTCCGTCAAAACCAAATATAACACAGTCTATTGAGACATAGGGATAAAATACACTCATGATATGATTATCTTAATATGTGAATATCAATAAATTTAATTAACAAAGGTATAAAATATAATGATTAAAAAAGAACGCAGGTTTTATTATTATTATGCCTGCGTTCTAAATTTAATTACATTTTCTTAAACATATGTTTATTCTTTAGTAAGATTAATCTTATACGTTTTAACCACACCCTTGTAATCGAAATTTACAATGGCAGCTTCTGAATTTGTAACTCCTTGAGTAATGTCAATTTTTACATCTTCATTTGTAGATGTGGCAGTGATATTAGGATTATCAACGGAGCTAGAAGGTACATTATAAGTAGCCTCATAAAGATTATACTCAGTTATTCCATTACTATTGGTAGATCTTACTGGAGTCTCCGGAAGGTCTAACAATTCACCGTTCGCCATAATACTTACTTTAGGAACTATTGGTCTATTCAACTCCTTGTTTTTTGAACTGAACCCCAAACCAATATAATCCACAAGGACCTCTGAGTTACCTTCGGCAACAAGATAAATAGCATTCTTTTTATCAAGATTGTCTACATACTCAGAAACATTCACACTAAATTTAGTGATCTCTTGTAAAGAGTTGGCTGGTATTTTAATCTCACCAATTTTCTTGCCATTCCAAACATTATTTTCCCAAGGACCATCCAACATGATATTAACTTTAAATTCTTTATCAGTTCTGGGTCTCAAGAATAAATTGAATGAAGTTTCATTACCTGGTTCTGTTCCTTTAAAAGCCTTTAAGCCTTTCGTGTCTTTGTCAAGACCTCCAAATCCAAAATACTTATAACCCACGATATCCTTATCTTTTACGTTTGATACCGGCATATCGTTGTCCCAAATATCCCAAGAATCTTGCTGAAGACCTATGTCAGATAGGTAACTGGCATATCCGGCCGAATAATATTTATACGGATCCAAGCCATATATATTAAATCCTTCAGAAGTAACCTCAGCGCCTTTATATTCATTTCCATTGCTATCTTTAGCAGTCCAAATGCTGTTTTCGGCATATGGGTCATAAGCTCTAATTACCACTTTACCTCCATCAGCAACTGAAGCCTCATCCCATTCAATAGTAACAGGTGCTACCATTGGCTGACGCGCATTGCCAAAACCTCTTGGAGCTCTGTGATAAAAAGCGTACCACTGATCATTAATTTTTTCAATACTACCATGAGTATTGTGACCGGCATAAGTTGTTTGAAGTGCCGAACCATCTTCATTCAATACCACTGCACGTGAGTCTACAAGAACGCCTCCACTTTTCCATGGTCCTAATGGGGTGTCACCATACGCGTAACGTAGTGCAGAGTTTGTACTAGAAAGTCCATAATCAGGGCCAGAATATCCGCTATAAACCCATACAAATTTATTGCCTATTTTACGAATTGAAGCAGCTTCAAAAAAATTGAATGCACCTAAATCCTCACCCGGAAAAACATTAGGATACTCAGTTCCTTCTGGATCTCTTATAACTCCATAACGAGAGCTTGCAGGAATGAAATAATCAATTGCTTTTCTACCTGGTCTTAATGAATACATTGTGTTCTGATCGAGTTCGCCGGCAAGTGATCTCTGAAAACCCCAATATCCGTAAGCTCTAAATCCAATTTCGAAATCAGGATCATTTGGGTCAGAAATATAATCAATATAAACAGCAGGGTCGAAACCCATTATACTTCCTGGAATAGTCGAAGTACCGTCAGCAGTGAGGTTTATGGGAGTAAAGGGACCGTCGGGTCTTCTACCTTTTGCAACCATAGCTTCTCTGCCAGGACCCCTACTATGAGGATACAGATAATATTCTTTAGTTCCGTCTTTCCTTTTAACTTCAACTAGGTCAGGAGCATACATTACATCCCATTGTCCATTTACAAAATGAGTAAAAATTGGACCTTCATCACGCCAGTCAGATAAGTCTTCTACAGGTGCAGACCAAGCTCTGATATCAGGTCCGCAATAACTGGTATACCTTAAATCATGAGAGCCTATAATGTATGCCCTGTATTTTCCTGGGTTATCGGGATCCTCAAAAACGCGAGGCTCCCCATCAGGAAGGTGTTCCCACAAAGGAAGATACGGATTGGCTGACACAGTAGTCTCGTGATTGTTATAAGCTTTTGTTTTAGCCGATTTGTTGCTTCCACAACTCATTGCCAATAAAATGGTTAATGAAATTAATATTCCATTTTTATTTAATACAGATATAAACATCGTTATGTTTTTTTTATTAAATAGTTTCTTTTTCTTACTTCTCTTGTTCTGTATATTCACTTATTAATTGAGTTACCACTGGCTTAGGGTTATGATCACGATCAAAAAGAAGTGGATAGTCAGTTCTTCCTCTTACAGGAAAACCGTTTTTCCAAGAATCTCCATCACTTACACCCCACATTGTAACTCTAATAATATTGTCACTGTTTTCTATAAATAGATTAAAGAAATCCCTCATTCTGTTGTTCCACGCTTGTGCTACTTCTTCTGGTAAACCCTCGGTATATGGATCAATTTCTTGACGGTAAGATTCAGTGTCAGTTAAATTTGCTCCACCCATACGTCTTGGCTCAGGTAGTGCGCTCATATCTAATTCAGTAATTAGCACTTTAACGCCTGCATTTGCATAATCATTTATTGTAGATTGATATTCTTCAAGTGAAGGACCATTCAATCCAATATGCCCTTGCATACCTATACCATCTATACGTATTCCTCTTTCTTTAAGTGTGTTAATTAGTCTTACAACTGTTTCTCTTTTACCTGGATACCACTCATTATAGTCGTTGTAATAAAGTTGTGCATCTGGATCAGCCTCTTGTGCATACTGAAATGCTAGAGGAATAAATTCCTCACCCAATATTTGATAAAACTGACTGTTGCGATATGAGCCATCTTCTAGAATTGCTTCATTTACTACATCCCAACCTTTAACTTTCCCTTTATAGCGACCAACAACAGTTGATATATGATTTTTCATTCTTTCTTTTAAGATATCGGCACTAACATTTTCTCCATTTTCGTCAACACAAAACCATCTTGGTAGTTGAGAGTGCCAAATAAGGCAATGACCAACAATATTCAAATTATTATCAACTCCAAATTGCACAAATTCATCTGCCTGAGTGAAATCATAAGTTTTGTCCTCGTTTAAAAGTTCTCCACTTTTCATGCTGTTTTCTGCAACTATAGAATTAAAATGCTGTTGCACAATTTTTGTTGCTAATGTATCTCTGCCTGCTGCTTGTCTCGTATTCAGTGCGACGCCAATTTCAAATTTATCTCCCAGCGCATCCTTTAACCCTGGTTCCTTTTTTGCTTCTCCGTTTCCACAGGCCATAAAGGCTACTGCTAATAGTACTAGTAAAACTTTCATTCTCATAAGCTTAGTAAATTAATTTTTAGTGAATAGTGTTTTTTTAATATTGTCAATTATACAAATATAGTATCTTTAAATCGATTCTTGCAAATCTACGTTAAAAAAAAATGAAGAAATTATTATTTTTGAAATTAAACATCTTGATTATGAACTTTATAAAAATCTCCTCCAGTCAAACCTTATTTAGTGAATGGCAGGAGGAGAAACAAATAATTAACTAACTATTAATCTAAACTACTTGAAAAGAAGTGGGGCAAATTCACGCAGCGATCGTCTCCATGTTAACCACTCATGGGCGCTCTCTGGCGATTCGTAATATACTATATTTTGAAGACCTTTGCTCTTTAATGCATCGGCAAATGCTTTTACTCTTTCAGGACGCTCTTCTTCACCAATGCTAAGAAACATTAATTTAATTTGGTTGTTAAACTTCTGTGAGTCAGTAAATATACCATCATATAGTTGATCGATTTGATCAACAGATCCGGCACCTCCGCTAAATCCGCCTAAATATGCAAACTTATCGAGATTAGGCATCACAACTTGAAATGTGTGACCGCCACCCATAGAAAGACCCGCCATTGCACGACTCTCGCGATCTGTTTTAGTACGAAATGATGAATCTATCATAGGCACAATCTCTTTAACAAGTAATTCTGGAAATATACCACGCATAAGTGAACTCATTGCTGGTCTTTCTCTTGGTGCTGGGGGAGTTGTGGCGGGTGGAGTTGTTGCGGTAGGAGCAGTAGCGCCAGCAAGGAAGGCGTTCATGCCTGGGTTGTCAAATCCCCTCATTGGCTCACTACCTGGAAGTGAAGCATAACCTCTATCCATTACAATAATCATTGGAACTGCTTTTCCCTGTGCAATAAGATTATCCATTATATCTCCCATTCTTCCTTGAAATACCCAGCCTGTTTCATCTTCACCACCACCATGCTGTAGGTAGAGAACCGGATAGCGACTTTCGATATCTTTATCGTACATTGGAGGAGTGTAAACATAACAAGTACGCCATGCTTGAGTCATTTCCGACCAATATTTCTTCATGCTTATCTCACCATGTGGCACATTCTGAGTTTTATCGTAATCTAAACCTTCGGGTATTTCGATTGCGCTAACCCATTTGCTCATTCCGTAATAGGACTTGGTTGCGGGGTCTGCTACATATACGCTGTCGATCATGAGTTGATAATAATGGAAACCCACTGCCTCTGGTTGGGGCGAAACATATGTCCAGTAACCGTCTGCTTCCCTCGTCATAGGACCACGAAAGCTTATCTGTACACTTTTTGCATTTGGTGCAAATACTCTAAAATATGTATGCCCTTTATCATCCACACGAGGCCATTGCACACCTGCCAAATTATGCTCATTAGGAAAGGATCCTTCAGGATACTCCTGTGCATTAGCCATCAGTGGCAAAATAAGTAGTGATAAAATTAAAAGTTTTATTCTTTTCATCATAATTTTTATTTAGAATTAATCCATTAAATGTTGATTACCAACCTGGATTCTGTACTATGTTAGGATTAATTGAAGTAACATTATAAGGATAAGGGAACCACTCATGCTTGCCTTGTTGAAATCCTACAGTTGTACCAGCGTTGGGTTCCGAATATGTAACATAGCCTCTATGAGCCGGCTCATTATCATTTATGAAAGCATCTTTCAGAGACGGAATACGTTTTCCAGCATTTTTAGCCTTTTCAAACTCTCCCCAACGTTTCATGTCAATCCATCGTGAACCTTCCATCCATAACTCATAGTTTCTCTCTTTCTTTACATCATTTAAAGTCAATGAGGTACTTACATAATCTGATCCTGCACGTTGCTGAATCATTTGAAGATACTGAAGACCATCATTGTCGTTGGTTTGTGCACAAGCCTCAGCATACATCAGAAGTACATCAGCATAACGCATAATAATAAAATTGTTGAATCTATACCAGTTGGTAGAACGGTCTTCTGCAGCAACAATATGTTTTCTCTGAAGATATTCACTCTGTCCGTATAGTCCATCAGGATTTACTATTCCTCTAAGTGGATCGGCAAGCTTTTGTGCTCTGGTCTTACTGTTAATATCACCTCCGTCACTAGGCCATTGAAGCTCAGTAATAAACTCATCATAAGAAATTATTGTGGCTTTACGACGATAAGAATCACCGTCGTTTTCTGCAAATTCCTTCGCAAAAGTTCCTTCAACTGCTAGTCCTCCCCATCCCTGGTCGGCCTGCATAGTAGGTGAAGCAGCTAATCTAGATGATCTCCATCCCCATAAATTCATTTCCATCCATGTAGAACGCTGAATCTTTCCACTCCAGTCGCCAATACTTGCATTATTGATTAGGTTCAATTCAAAAACTTTCTCTGGAGCACCGTCACCCGATAAATGGAATAGTTTTCCATATTCTTGACCGGGAACAAGTGCATACTTACCTGACGATATTACACTCTTAAGTGGTGCTTTTGCCCCTGCATAATCGCCCACATTAAGAAGAGCTTTACCCTGAACAGCATAAGCAAATCCTTTTGTAACTCTTACAGCTCCATCTTTATCTGCTGGGCTTTGGCGTTCGTCAAGATACTGCACAGATTCTGCACATTCTTTCGCGCACCATCTTAGCAACTCTTCATGTGTTCCTTCAAAATTTGCAGGTTTTTCTTCAGGCAGAAGCAGTCTATCTACAAGAGGCGGAGTACCCCATGCAAAAGCAGCTATCATATGAGCCCATGCTCTTATCACTCTTGCTTCAGAAATACAACGGTCTTTAACGGCACTTTCACCATATTCAAAGTTGCTTATTACAAGATTTGAATGATAAATTAAATAGTATAACCTACTATACATAATTGAAACTACATTGCTTTGAGAATCAAAGCGAAACTCATTGATGCTTGCAAACTGATCGTTGTCTCCATAAAATTCTCCTGCGGCAAGCACATTATCGGCCGGATAATTGAATATTATATTATAAGGAACGTAAATACCGTCATTACCACCAATGTTTGTGATAAAGTCTCCATATAGATTTACCAGTGCCGATTCAGCATCTTCATCAGTTTGATAGAATGAGTCTATACCTATTACTCCCTTTTGAGGAATATTCAGCAGATCCTCATTACAAGCTGAGAATAGCATAACAGCAGTGAATAGTAGAGGAAATATATATTTTTTCATGTTAGTAATTTATTGAATTAGAAAGTAATGTTTAAACCAAAAGTAATCTTCTTCGACTGCGGATAAGTACCATTGTCAAAACCTGCACGTTCAGGAGCGCTGCTAACAGTAGCTGTCTCAGGATCAACACCTGGATATTTAGTAAATGTAAAGAAATCATCAAGCGATACATAAAACCTAAGTCTATTTATAAGAGCTTTTTGGGTGATCTCTACTGGGAGTGTATAACCTACTTGCAACTGTTTAATCTTGAAATAGGCACCGCTGAACATAGAAGCCGATGATCCCCAGAATTGCCAGTCTGTAGCAACTGCTTTTGGGTCGGGCATAGATGCATTCTTATTCTCTGGTGTCCATGCATTGTCGTAGTAGTATTTAAGTGAGTTACGCATAGGAGTATCTGCACGATATAATACTGTAAAGATATCATTGCCACCAACCCCAGCTCCAAATACGTTCAAATCCAAGCCTTTATAAGCCAAGCTGATATTTATGCCATATGTGTAGTCGGGTATTGACTTACCTAAATATGTCATATCACCATCAGATATAATGCCGTCATCGTTCATGTCTGCTATGATTGCGTCTCCAGTTTGAGGATCCACACCTTCATACTTATAACCTCTGAAATACCATATTGGATGACCAACCTCAAATGCTGTGCGGATAGGATTGTTTGTACCGTCAACACCTCCGGTTGCACCTTCTAATCTCGAAATTGAAGGATCGAGGTAAGTAACTTCGTTATGTAATGTAGTAAAGTTGGCACTTACAGCATAGCTAAAATCTTCACCAATATTATCTCTCCAAGCGGTTTCAAGTTCGAAACCTCTGTTTAGAACAGAACCTGCGTTTACAGTAGTTTCTGCAACACCAAGTTCAGGAACAGGTTTAATATTTACCAAAAGGTCCTTTGTTTTTTTATCGTAATAGTCGGCAGAGAAACTAAGTCTGTTGCTTAGAAATCTAAGTTCAACTCCTAAGTCTAGCTGATCTGAAGTTTCCCATCTGAGGTTTGGATTAGCTAATCCAGAAGGTTTAGACCCGTATGATGGGCCAGCATCTTCTACTCCATACTGATACCACGAACTATTATAAGCAATTGTAGTGCTGTACCTGTAGTTGTTTAATACATTGATATTACCGTTGCGACCCCAAGATGCACGCAGTCTTAAGAATGAGAATGTATTGGGGTTGAAATTCTCTGTAAAGAACTTTTCGTTACTAACAGTCCAACCTGCAGAGAATGATGGGAAATAACCCCAGCGATTATCTGCTGGTAATTTAGATGAGTCAAATGCATCGGCCCGGAAGTTAGCCTGCAAGGTATATTTATTATCAAAAGTATAAATCAATCGTCCGAAGTAAGATAACTGTGTTGAATTACCTGGTAGGTTACCATAGCTCTTCACAGTTTTTTCTTCTCCGTCAACTATATTGCTTTTCACATAATCCATATAACGGAAGTTAGGCTCATATCCAGTAAGAATATCGGGTCCCTGTGCACTGGTGGTTACATTGTCCCAACTATTTTCTATAAAAGACATACCTGCCATTGCAGTTATAGCATGCTGATCTAGAGTAATATTATAATTGGCAAAATTTTCAAATTGATAATAAAGACTTGTGTTTGCATTTGCAGATATGTTGTAGTCTTCAGATTTTGCCTGAGCAGTTGCATAATATGGTGTATTAAAACTATGTGCATTGCTCTGTGCAATTCTATATCCTAAACGAGATGTAAATACAAATCCTTTAAAGGGTTTCAGATTCCCAAATAACATACCACGTATAGATACCCCTGAGTTTTCAGAATCCACTCTGTCTCTTTGTAGAAGAGGGTTGCCGCTATCATCAGTGATATATTTTGAAGTAGCATAGTATAGTCCGTTTTCAGGATTCTTTAGAATATTTTTTCCTTCATTGTATGCCTGTTGCATTGTAGGTGCAAACTGATCGGGACTAGAATAATACACAGGAGTCAACGGATCAATTGTAAGTACTGAGTTCATTAATGATCCGTATTGTGTCATATGAGGAACAGATCTGGTAGACCATTTTTCTATTGAGTTGTTGGTGCCAACCTGTAACCATTTCTTGATATTGTAATCGGCATTGATTTGTGCAGATAATCGTTTGTATACATCTCTGTCACCTCTTACTATACCATCGTTGTTGATATGATTAATGGAAGTAAAATAATTACCATTATTATTGCCACCTTGAAATGTAAGTGTATGTTTTGAACTCCATGAAGGGGTAAATACGGCATCAAACCAATCGGTATCTGTACCATCGTAATTGTTTGCCTCTAACTGAGTTTCGATAGGCAGACCCGACATTTTTTTGTATTCGATAAAATCTGCAGCACCAAATATCTGAGGTAATCTTGCAAGACTTTGATTTGCATAACTCATATCATAGGTGATACTGGAAGTACCTCTTGCAGATGCACCTGTTTTGGTGGTAACCAACACTACACCGTTGCCGGCTTGAGCTCCATAAATAGCAGCAGAAGCAGCATCTTTCAATATCTCAATTGATTCAATCATAGAAGGATCAAGATACTGGATGTTATCTACTTGAAGACCGTCAACAATAAGAAGTGGACCAATATTACCGGAGTTTGAAGAGTATCCACGCACTCGTATACTTGCACCCTGACCAGGAGCACCGGAATTTGTAAGTACCTGTACACCCGAAGCCTTACCTTGTAAAGCTGCTGCTGCGTCAGAGGTGACTATATTTTGTAGTGCATCCGATCTTACTGAAGAAATTGCACCAGATATGTCACTCTTTCTCATAGTTCCATAACCCACAACTATTATCTCTTCCAGATCAGTTGATGTTTCTGTTAATACAACATTAATAATAGACTGGTTGCCCACTACAATTTCCGATACGTCCATACCAACAAATGAAAATTGCAAAACCGATGCAGGTCCCGTTACTGAAATATCGTAGTTGCCATCAATATCGGTTACTACACCATGTTGTGTTCCTTTTTCCAGGATAGTGACCCCAGGAATAGGTTCGCCCTGAATGTCCCTGACAATACCTCTCACTTGCACTTGCGCATAGGAGGTAATGAATAGACATAAGCCCATAAATAAGAATAGAATTCTTTTTTTCATAGAGATAGAGTTTAAATAATATTAATTAATTAAGAAGAATTACAAAGAAGAAGATAAGTGTTTGACTTTTTGTTTAAATTAGTGTATGTATGTTCACAAAGCATAAAAAAATAACTATTTGCACAGATGCGAGTAGATTAATCTTTACATAAAGAGGATTATTTAATATAATATAAAAAAATCCTCAGTAATATATAAAAAATCCTCTCAGTTCATCTGTAGTAAATACATCCTTAATAATAATATCAGTAGGACCTCGTTCGTATCTTTCTCGTAATTAAACGAGCAATATACGGACGAGGTATGAAGAATGTATTTAGATGATTGGGACTTGGTACGGGCTTATACTGTTTTTAGTCATATCAAGGTAAATACAGTTTTCAATGTAGTGGAACTTTAAATAATTTTATTATCTTCGTATTATCTACAATATCAATGAAATAATTCAATCAAATATAATTTTTTACCTAATTAATTTTAAAGAAATGAAAAATAGATTATTTGCAATGAGGGGAATATCTTGCATTTTCCTTTCATTATTTTTGTTTTCTGCGATGGGGCAGAATCCCATAATAAAAAATCAATTTACTGCAGATCCAACAGCAAGAGTTTTTGAAGGGAAAATGTATTTATATACATCTCATGATATTCCAAGCCCGATAGAACGATTGAAAGAGTGGTTCTGTATGGAAGATTATCATGTATTTTCTTCAAATAACCTGGTAGACTGGCAAGATCATGGAGTAATTGTAAGTCAGGATAATGTACCCTGGGTAGCACCTGAATCATACTCAATGTGGGCACCAGACTGTGTATATAAAGAAGGAAAATATTATTTCTATTTTCCTTCAACACCTGGAGGGGAAGTTATGCGCGGTTTCGGTATTGGGGTTGCCACTTCGGATACTCCATATGGGCCATTTACCCCAGAAGAAAATCCTATCGAAGGAGTTTCGGGGATTGATCCATGTGTATTGATTGACAGCGACGGTGAGTCATATTTATACTGGTCGGGCCGCGGTATGTCTGTAGCCAAATTAAAAGACAACATGCTAGAGCTGGATAGTGAACCAATACAGATAGAGGGTTTGCCCGAAGGTTTTAAGGAAGGTCCTTTTGTTTTTAAAAGAAACGATACATACTATTATACATTTCCATGGGTGCGTGAAGAAACAGAAACTTTGGCGTATGCAACCGGCGATAATCCGATGGGTCCTTTCAAATTTCAGGGAATTATTATGGAAGAGTCTCCTGCGGGATGCTGGACAAACCATCATTCAATTGTAGAGTATGAAAATCAATGGTATCTTTTTTACCATCATAACGATTATTCACCAGATTTTGATAAAAACAGATCTGTTAGAATTGATTCGCTCTTTTTTAATCTCGATGGAACAATTCAGCAAGTTATACCTACACTTAGAGGTGTAGGAAACACTCCTTCTATTGCTCAAATTCAACTTGACAGATATACAGATATAAGCACATCGGGTGCTTCAATTGATTATGTTAATATGGAAAACTTGTTTGATGGATGGAAACTTATTTTTAATGAAAAGGATGCTTGGTCGAGTTACAATAATGTTGATTTTAGCAAAACTAAGAATAAAGAGATTACTGCCAAAGTATTATCAAAAACCGGCGGTACTCTGAAAATTAGTATAAACAATCCTAATAAGGGTAAATCAATCGTATCAGAATTAAATGTTCCTTCAAATTCTAACTGGCAGGAGATTTCTGTGCCTCTGAATAAAGCACCTGATGGGGTTAATAACATCCAAGTTTCACTTGTTAATGAAGGAAATTTGGAGATAGACTGGATTACTTTTAAATAGAGTTATGAGTCTGAAAATATTTCACTTGTCTGTTTATTCAATTCATATTGTCTATTGAATATTTATTGAGCTTGGAGTGATATTGTATTGCTTTACAAAACAGCGGGTGAAATATTTTGGGTCATTAAAACCAACACGATAAGCAATTTCCGACACATTGTTATTCCTATTAATATCTAACAGTTTTTTAGCTACCTTAAGTCTATATAGAAGAATAAACTTTACAGGTGGTGTTCCCGAAAGTGAAATAAACTTTTTATATACAATGGCGTAACTCATACCTAATTGAACTACTAGTTCTTTTACACCAAAATTAGAGTCCTCATAATTCTTCTCTATAATTTCTATAACTTGTTTCATGAATTGCTGATCCGTATACCCGGCATCCAGCTCAGATAAGTTCATTCCACCATCTATAAACTTCTTATGATGTAGGTCTCGGTTTTTCATAATTGCTTCTATCTGAACCAATAGCATTGTTTCTTCAAAAGGTTTTGTGATATATCCATCTATGCCGTTTTCAAAGCTTTCTATAAAAGCTCTTTCGCTGGAGTTGGCGGTAAGTAATAGAAATGGGATATGGCATAATTCAAAATCATCGCGTATACGCTTACATAGTTTTGCACCATCATAAACAGGCATCATCAAATCAGAAACAATAAAGTCAGGTATTATTTTCTTTGCTTCGGCAAAACCTGCTTCCCCATTATTTGCTTCTGCAACATTAAATCTTGAAGAAAGAGTCTTCTTAATGTATGCACGCATATCGGGGTTATCCTCAACTAGTAGAAGGTTTGGCTTATCTTTATCTATGGGAATGAAAGGAATAATTGTATCTTCTATTGTAACAGGTTTCGAAAACATTTGCTCATTAGCTTTTTCAGTACTTTCTGTAAGAGATATTGGGAAGTAAATTCTGAAGGATACTCCAATATTTTTAGACGATTTTAATATGATTTTACCATTTAGTAAATCTACTAACTTCTTTACTATGTGCAACCCGATTCCTGTGCTGCTTTGACCATATTTAGTATACTCCTTTTGTTTTGACGATCTGTAATAACGGTTGAAAATTAATTCTTTTTCCTCGTCATCAATAACACTGCCACTATTGGTAACAGATATATATAGAATCAAATTATCTGATTCTGAGTCTTTAAACTGATTGGCACGAATAATTACCTTCCCCATATTGGGGGTGTACTTTACAGCATTAGACAACAGGTTAAAAAGTATTTTATGAATATTGTCTTTGTCTGCCACAACGTAATTGTGACTTAGTTTGTAATAGGTCTCTAGTTCGATATCACTTGAATTCAATAGATTTGAAAAATCGGAGGCTGTTTGATTTAAAAGTTTTTCCAGATTAAAAGTTGTTGGATGCAAAATCATGTTGTTGGTGTCTATCTTCTGCAGGTCGATGAGTTGGTTTACCATAGTGATTAGGTATCGTGCATTTCTATCTATCATTTTTAAATCATCCCTAATAGAAATATCTTTGTTTTTATTGAGCAATTGAGCTGTAGGACCTAATATCAGTGTAAGGGGGGTTTTAAATTCATGAGCTGTATTAATGAAGTAAGATAATTTTTCTTTGTTCATCTCCTCCATTTGTGATGAGATTTTAGAAATCTCGTTCTTTTGTTTATTAATCTCTTCGTTTTGTACTTGCAACTTAATGTTTTTATCAATTATAACGGCTTGTGAATCCTCTAGTTTTGTTATTGTATCGACTAGTTCTCCTGTACGTTCTTCAATTTTTGTTTTTAATAGTTTCTGAATATTCTTTTGTCTTTGATAATATGACAATATAACATACGAAATAATTGCCATGCATAAGAGTATGATTAATGTATAGAACCATATTGTTTTAAAAAAGGGAGGATGAACGTGTATAGTGAGAAAAGTACGTTCAGACGACCAAGTATTGTCTCTGTTTGTACACCATACTTCTAAAGTATATTTACCTGGATCGAGATTAGTATATTTAGCATTTCTATTTACCAGTCCCACTTTTATCTTATCATCCAGCCCTAAAATACGGTGAAAATAGTAGATTTTATTCTGACTCTGATAATCGAGCGCACTAAACGAAATTTCAAAAGAGTTATCCGGTGGAAAAAGATGTAACTCACTTGTGTGTATTATGGAGGTTTTTAGATTTTTATTATCTATATAAGGGATTACTTCGCGTCCGTTGCTAATAAATTGAGTGAGGGTTACAGTTCTTTCTTTTTCTTTAGGAAGATTAATTAGTGTGTTGAACTCAATTAACCCATCTGTGGTTCCTAATAATACATGATTATCTGAAGTTTTACATCCCGATCTGAGGTAGAATTGCTGTATAGGCAACCCATCATCATTGTCGAACTTAATTGCTTTGTTGCTGAAGGTGTTAAATATATATATACCCCTAAAAGTGCTAATCCATAAATTTTGGTTCTCATCTTCAATAATGCTTGATACACTTGTTTCTGTAAGACCTGCACGACCTGCAAAGTTGGTAAAAGTGAAATTACCATTTACACTGTTTCTGTTAAGCATATATAGTCCATTACCCCTGCTACCTAAATAAATATCACCATTTTTTGTTTCTATGATAGTGGTTATCCTATCTATTATTTTGCTTTCAGGATCATCAAGTTTATGTTTATAATGAACAGATTCATATCCATTTCTATAGTCATTAAGGTCAATAACATGTACTCCATTTCCACCTAGCCACAAACGTGATTTAGAATCTACAAATATAGTATTCAAATTATCCGGTATCTCTCTGGTACTCGAATAATGGCGTAAACGATTGATAGATTGAGTAGAAAAATCCAAACTCTGTATATTATTGTTAGTACATATCCAAAGAGAATTCCTGAGAGAGTCGATATGAATATCATGAACATCGTTAGACACAAGACCTGAATTTTCTTTAGTAAAGTGTTCAAAAAAGGGGTTATGTATATTTCTATTTAAGAGTTTTTGAATACCGCCACCAATTGTTGATATCCAATAATCACCATTAAAATCTTGTACAATATCTGTAATATTATTACTACCCAGAGAGTTGTGAATCTCTGAATCGTGTGTATAAAATGAAAAGTAGTTTTCACCCTTTTGTTTTATAGCTAAACCGCCATCGACAATACCCACGAGAATATTTCCCTGCTTATCTTCTATTACAGTACTAATGATTAAAGAATTGCCATTCTCAAAATCATTTAGAGCACGAGTAAAAGATATCTGTTTAGGTTCTAATATATTAATACCTCCTAGATCTGTGCCAGCCCAAATGCAATAATCATCGTCTACGAATATTTTATTTATTATATTGCTATTTAATGACTTGGATTCAGATTCTTTCTTTATCAAATCAAATTCCTCACCTCTGGAAAGAATATTAATACCATTTCGTGTAGCAACAATAATGTCACCCGAATTATTTTTATCAATATCCATTACAATATTAGATGAAATGCTTTGTGAGTTTTTGGGATTATGTTGATAATGAGTGTAATAATTGCTCTGAGTGTTTATGCCATATAGTCCGTTTGTGGTTCCGGTCCATAAATAATCTCCAAAGGAAAAGAAACAGTTAATTGTTTGATCAGAAATATCAATATTTGATGGTACAGGTATATTTAAATACTTATCTGGAGAGGTAAATGAATATCTTAGCAGTAAATTACTACCACCAACCCAAATTTCATTACCATGTTTTTCGATACTTCTAACATCCACGTCATTTTTCATCAAAATAACCTTAATCACTTCTCGGGCATTGTTAAGGATGACGTATGATAAGCTATTATTACTCCCTATCAAAAGATTCTGATTATCATCTATGTAAATTGTTTGAACTGGTGATGTTAGAATCTCTTTATTATCTCCTTCGAAATCTTTGAAAAAATTAATACTTTCAAGCTGCAAATCTATTCTAAAAATCCCGGCATCTGAAGCAATCCAAAGATTGTGATATTTATCTTCTTTAATATCGTGAATATAACTGCTTCCAATGAATAGATTGGGGTTATTGGAGTTAGCCGAATAGTGTTTAAAATCGTATCCGTCAAATCTTTCTAAGCCGTAGGATGTGCCAAACCACATGAATGAATTATAGTCCTTATGAATTGCGTGAACCGAATTGTCAGATAAGCCATTATCGATTGATATATATGAAAAATTATATTCATTTGAGCTATTTTGTCCATGTTGTGCAACTACCGCAATGATGCTAAAAAGATATATTATTATAGTAGTTTTTACTCTCATCTTTTTTAGGTATTTGAAATCATTAACAAACATACAGTTTTTTTTCAAACAACCTATCTGTAACAAGTACAATTATAGAAATAAATTTTTAGGAGACAAAAAATTGTAATACAAATTCTGCCCCCTAAAAAAGTCTTTTATTTTCTCTATATAAAAGCTATATTACTATTAATGAGTGCTATGGTTATGGAAAATGCCCTCGCTTGTTTGTTCTACAAACTGCATTGTTCCATCAGAATTATATTGTAATTCTTCAATACATACCGCTCTGCGTCCTATTGCTCCAGGGCGACCATCAACTGTAAGTGATGCATTGTGGTAGAAGAAATACCATTTACCGTTAAACTCTGCGATTCCAGGATGGATCGTAAAACTGTTTTCGGCCATTCCAGTTAGTTCGCCATGTGGTGTCCATGGACCTTCCATTGAAGTTGAAGTTGCATAAGAAATTGTTTCACGTCCTTCTCCCATTGAAGCGTAAGTAAGATAATACAAATCGTTTCTTTTATGTAGCCATGGACCCTCTACAAATTTAGGTAAATCAACTATTTCTATTTCACCATCAAGCTCAACTAGATTTGGTTTTAGTTTTGCAAGAAAGCAGGTGCCGTTTCCCCATGAGAGCCAGGCTTGTCCATTATCATCTATAATAAAAGTAGGATCAATATCGTTCCACCATCCACGGGGTTCGTTTGATGTCATTTCATCTGTAATAAGTGGCTTGCCAATTGGGTCTATGAAAGGACCTGTGGGACTATCACTCACGGCTACACCTATAACTTTACTATTGTATGGCTCTCCCGCCTGAAGTGAAGTGTAGTAATAAAACTTCCCATCATGCTCTATTACCTGCGATGCCCATGCTTCACCAACACCCCATTCTAAGTCGGTAGGTTTAAGTACGGGTCCATGGTCTGTCCATGTTTTCATGTCTTTGGTTGAATAACAGAGCCATTCGGTAATATTAAACTCACGTCCCCCCGAAGCGGTGTCTTGCCCTTCATAATATTCATCATGTCCTACGTATAAATAAAGTGTTCCGTCATGAACCAGAGGTGCAGGATCTGCCGTGAATTTGTCTTTTATAAGAGGGTTGCCAGTATATTGGAAAGTTGCTTTTTCCTCTTTTTGCGCGCATGCCGTTATTAAAACAAGCAAACTGAACAGTACTACTATATTTCTCATATATAATTAAATAAAAGTTATTAGTGATTTCTGAAATTCCATTTTGAGTTATCACTACTCATATCAAATTTAGCAAGAGTAGGGGTGCTGTCTCCTGATGAAACTAAGGCATATTTATCATTGGAGTTAGGAACCTCCTTTGGCATGATGCGATATGTACCATCGGTAAGCTGATCAATTCTCCATAATTGCTCTGCTGCACCAGTGAAGTTAGGCACAGTTACAACCTCAGCATCTGAGGTAGCTGCTAAAGCTCTGTTTGTTCCTTCAATCGTAATTTTATAAAATGGGCCACCTAAATAACCTCCTGCTTCTGGGACGGCTGTTATAGTCCAACGTTGGTGAGGGCGAACCATATAGTCGCCAATTCTTACACCAATATTACCTTCAGGCCATGTGTTTATTACTTCATCAAGTTTTTGATTTGGTACGGTAATGATAGGTTCGTCTACATCACGATTGAAGCCTCTCATTCTACCAGGCATACGAACAAAGTCAACTTTTAATTCTAGTGAATAACCTCTTCTTTCCGATTCAATTTTGTATGTTCCCTCTTTGAAAAGATCTCCTGCTACTGGCCAACCATCTTTCCACAATAGAGGACGAATTCCAAGTACACTACGAGCACTTTGTTCTAAATCAGCTTCGAAATGACAAGACATTTTTTCTACCCCTTCTTCAACAATAGTTCGTCCGAAATGCCCCGGACCAATATGTGTATCGCGAGCTGCGATAACCAATTTTCCACCACCTTTAAGCATCTCTCTTCCCATGTTATCGATATAAGGACCAGTTACTTGTTTTGAGCGACCAACTACAATATTGTAGGTTGAGTTAGCTCCATCGCAACAAGTACCGTGGGTGCCTAGGAGGTAATACCATCCGTCGCGATATTCCAAGTCTGTAGCTTCACAGTCAATTGCAATATCAATAGCTTCATTTCCTTCAATTCTCTCGCCAGTATTTGGATCTAATTCAATTAAGCGGATGAATCCGAAATAAGTACCATATGAACACCACAAACGCCCATCATTTGGATCTAACAGTAAACCGGGATCGATGGCATCGTTATCCTCCACACCATCTGACTGAGCAACTAATATAGGATCGGTGAATTTAAAATCGGGAGAATTAGGATCGAGCGTTTTATTCCACATAGTAAGGATTCTTCCATTATGACCGCCTCCTAGACCTCCACCAGTAGCACCATAAACTACGAGGTAGCGATCTCCAATTTTTACTGCATCGGGTGCCGCACCACCTCCAGGCCTTTCGGCTCCACCATTCCATGTCCAGCCATCTTCAGATATCAAGCCTCCTCCTCCGGTGCCGAATGTGTAGTATTTGCCATCACTCTCCATAATAGTAGAAGGATCATGTATAAATGGTTTTCCTATCTGTGCCGTCACAGTTGTAAAGTACATGAATAGTAAAGCTGTTAATGCAGATATTTTATGTAGTAAGTTCATTTTATTTACAGTTAATAGAAATTATTACTCATTTATTATTTTAATATTTCTTACCGGTGCTCCTTCTTCATCTACAAATCGAACACAGAAATCACTCATTCCAGGACCATTAATTACTGCTCCACGAATTATGTTTCTTCCTTTTTTTAGAGTCAAACGTTTGGATAAAGCGTCATCCATAACCATGCGCCTATCTCCGGAAAGCAGTATTACTTCTTCTTCATTTAACCACCACTTGGATGCTGAATTGGAGCCAACGGACATTCTTACATTTTTCATTTCGTGGGGACTATCAATTATAGTAACTGCCCAAAACAAAACACCATATTCAGGTTTGTGTAATCCGTAAGCGAATCGGAATAACTTCACATTAAAGAGTTTACTGTCTAGTGAGTGCCATTTAAGCTGTTTATCTCCAACTTTTACAACATCTCCATTTTTGGGAAGTATGCTAAACTGGTTATCGAAATAAAGAGTGTCAAAGGCATTCTTTAAGTAACTGTCTGTGAAAATTGTGTTGCTTCGCACTGGCACTTCTATTGGCTCAAGCAGGGTCCATCGTTGAATGAATCCTTCTTCGTCAGGGGTTTTAAATTCAGCTGTTGCTGGAACAAAGTATTTATCTAAGCTACGTACTGAATCTTTTGCAACTGCTGCATCATTTGAGCTCCAACGTCTGCCCGGTTGTGCGTGAATTGCAGCTTCATTTAAAAAGAAATCGGTCATTTTTTTAAATGTACTATCATTAAATGTAACTGGGCCGTGTTGACCTTCAGGTACAGATATAAATTCTGTAAGCAATCCATTTTCTTTTAATGCATGCGAAAAAAGTTCACTTTGGCAATGTGGTACAACATCATCGGCTTCACCATGTATAACTATGAATTTAGGATCTCTCCTGTCAAGAAAGGTAATAGGATTAAGCATTGCAATCATATCAAGGTTGTCGGCAGGATTACCTCTTATAAGAGCTGCTTCGGGAGAGTCTCCTTTCTTGGGACCTTTGCAGTCATCCATTAGAGCCATGTCTATAGGTCCGAACCAATCGACAACTGCATTTACAGAACTGCTGTATGCGGTAAAATTTCCAACACTACCTTCTATATCAACTGTTGTTTCATTAATGGTAAACTCTTTAACATCATTTGTTGTTCCTGCTAATGCTGCAAGGTGTCCTCCAGACGAAAAGCCAGTTATACCAATAAATGATGCATCGATGTTGTATTTTTCTGCATTTGCTCTTATAAATCTGATGGCCGCCTTAACATCATTTATCTGAGCCGGGTATACAGCATCTGAACTTGAACGGTGATTTATTGAGACTACTGCGAATCCACTTTCGAGTATCTGCTTGCCAAAGGCATCAAAGGTGAATTGTTTTAAATTATTGCCAAACCATGCACTACCATATATTATCACGATAGCTTTATAGGTTGGTTTATCTGTGTTGGGCAAATAGATGTCGAGGTTATGATATTCTTTATCATCCCCCGCATAATTAAGGTTGAGCCACTTCTTGCCACTTTCTTGACCTAGACTTATCATTAAGCTAAAAGCAACAAGAATTGCTGTAGTAAATATTCGTTTCATTATTTGAATTAAATTAAGTTTATAATGAAGATTAATGTTTAAATTTATATTTCGATTGATGTCTCATAATAAGCTCAGTGCTCTTTTTGAAGTAACTTTTATATTCAGACTTTTTTCTTCTTAAAGCGGGCTTTATTTGAACAACAATGGTACAAATTCATTTAAGCATCTGCGCCAAGTAAGAAATTCATGTGCAGTTCCGGGCGACTCATAATAAATATTATTAATGCCAGCCTTGGATAGGTTTTCGCTTAAATTTTTAGTTCTTTCTGGATTTTCTTCTGATCCAATTCCTAAAAATAAGACATGAACCTTTTCATTAAATGCCTTAGCATCTTTTAATGCGCCATTGTATGCAGTATCCAACTGATCGGTGTTAATGCCTCCAGCTCCACTAAAACCTCCTATATATGAGAATTTATCTAAATTATTAAACGTGATATTAAAAGTTTGTAATCCACCCCACGATAATCCGGCCATTGCTCTATTTTCACGATCTGTTAAAACTCTGTATCTACTTTCAATATTAGGTATTATCTCTGTTAGAAGTATTGAAGAAAAATCGGCACCAAATCTCATTCTGGCTTCATTAGGATCTTCACCGTGTTTGGGTTGAAAACTCTCTATGTTTCCATTATCCATTACCACAATCATAGGTGTTGCCTTACCTTCGGCTATTAGATTGTCCATGATGAAGTTCATTTTTCCCTGATTTGCCCAGCTGGTTTCATTTTCACCCATACCGTGTTGCAAATAAAGAACAGGATATTTTTTATTAGGATTTTTGTCATATTCTGCCGGTAAATATACTAATGAGCGACGCCATTCATCGCGAATTTCTGAAAAATACCAGCTATCGCTTACCGATCCACTTGGAACACCTTTCTTTGGTTGGTAATAATCTCCACCCTCTTCAGGTATTTCAATTCCACTTACCCATTTACCCATTCCAAAAAAAGGCTTACCATTTGGGTCGGCCGCACTTACTCCATCAATAATAATTTGATAGTAATGAAAGCCTATTACTTCGGGTCCTTCACTTACAAGTGTCCAAAAGCCATCTTCTCCTTTTTCCATTTCTCCACGGAAGCTGATTTCAACTTTTTGGGCATCGGGTGCATATACTCTGAAATATGTGCGACCGTCTTCGCCAACTCTGGGATATTCAGCTCCTACTATATTGTGTTCATTGGGTGAAGTTCCTTCAGGAACAACATTTTTTACCTGGGCGTTTATAACTGATGTTATAACTAAGAAAAGCATTAAATTTAATACGTGCTTCATAATTGATTTATATTATTTAATTATTAAAATTTGACAAATGATGATGTAGATTATTTTTTAAGGCAAGTTTTTTTTATCTGTTACCCAAACTTCAGATAATGATAAAAGTGGTTTTTCGCCTGTAAACATTTTACTCGCTTCAGCATCTCCTTTTAATTGCCATTTATACCATGCGGTGGCAACTCTTGCAAATTCGCCTCCATGTGGTTGACTATAAGTGCCACCATGGCCAACATCCATGTTAGCTACAAATACAGGAACATGGTTTATTCTTTCAAAGTCATCCATACCATTGTTATAGGCAATATCTGATTCTCCACCAAGGAGATATAATACAGGGGTATGAAGTTTAGACAGATCGTCTTTTGATAAACCGGGCATACCTGGCATACCGCTTCCGGGGCTACCAAGGATTCCGCTGTTTAAAACTATTGCTGTAGTAACGCGTGGGTCGGGAGCTACTTCCAAAGTCTGCAACCCACCACAAGACATGCCACTAACTGCTATTTTAGACGTATCTATTTTATTATACAATGGGCTGTTTGTATTATTATTCTGTTCTATTGCCCAGTCGATAGCATCTAATAGTTGAGAAGCCTCTGATCGTCCTGAACCTCTCTCGCCCTCTTGCGGCATTGGTCCTATTGCTATTGTAAGAAAACCATGAGAAGCTACTTCTGAGAGGTAATTGATATGTTCCCAAGGGGAATTTGCACAAGCCCCATTTCCCCATACAATTATAGGCAATTTATTGTCATTTCCGATTGCTGTAAGATCCTCTGGTCTGAATACAGTATGAGTCGGCAGTGAATCATCTGTATACATAATTGCATTGTAAGCACCAGTTCCTCCGTCCTCAACCACTCTTATCTTTTTAGTTTCCACACTTTCTTGAGAAAGCACTGTATTTGCAAAACTTAAACTTGCAAATATCATTACTATACAGATGTATACAGTTTTTTTCATTTTTTATTTGATGTTAGTTATAGGATTACATTTCGAATTATTTTTTATCTAATTGCTTTTCCATAAGTTAGGAAGAAAGCGGTAATAGAGTAAATGTCTCCAGGTAGACCAGTCATGTCCTCCATTTCCACCTACGTAATATTCGTGTTTAATATTATGATAGTTTAAAGCCTCATGAAGATGCTGTACGCGAACATTGAAGAAACTATTAACCTCTTTGGTACCTTGACCAACAAAAAGATAATCTACTTTACTGCTAATATCGGGATCATTTAAGAAATCTTTTAAAGATTCTTCTGGCTCAGTGTCACCCGCACTTAAAATGCCGAAATTAGCAAATAAATCAAGTGATCTGAATCCTACAAACATACTATGACGTCCTCCCATTGAAAGTCCTGAGATTGCTCTTCCACGCGGGCTTTTAATAGTGCTGTAGCTTTCATCTATTAATGGAATAACATGATTTCGTATTTCCTCTTCAAATACATCAAAAGTTAATTCAGTATGTTGTGGATGGTTACGATGAATAACTTGGTTATTAACAACAACAATTAGCATTGGTACTGCTTTATTCTCAGCAAGTAAATTATCCATTATTAAATTGACTCTACCATCGTATATCCAATTGGATGGGAGCTCGCCACTACCTCCTAAAAGATACAAAACCGGGTATGATTTTTCTTCATTATATTCAGGTGGTATGTAAACATAAAGTTCACGCTCTCCTTTTGTTGTTTCAGAATGATATATATGACGCGCTACCACCCCATGTGGTACATTCTTTGCGTCGTAGTAAGATGGTTCTTTTCCATGAACCACTAATTGGCTATATGGAGGCATAGCTGTAAATGCAGCATATGTATTGCTAGGATCTGTAATCTGAATGCCATCAACAATAAAATGGTAAGCATAAATATCTGGGAGTAGGGGACCTATTTTAAGCTCCCAGATATCGTTCTCGCCACGGATGAAAGGGATTGGCTTACTCTCTTTGTCTAAAGAGGTGGTAATAGCTCCCGGTGCAAGAGAAACCTCTTTTGCATTAGGAGCTTTTAATTGGAAAGTTACCATACCTTGGTCATCTACATCGGGAGAATTCAAGGGTGCACTAAAAGGAGTGAGATTCTCCCGATTTTTATGAGGGTTGTAATCTAAATTAACATTTGCTTGTTGTGCAATTAATAAAGTTGGTATTAAAAATAATACCCATAAAACATGTTTCATATTCTTGTCAGTTAAGTTTAAAAAAGTATTTTAACTAGTGAAAGTATTTTAAGTTTAAAATACTTTTGACCTTAAAATAGTATTTAACTTGAAAGAGTGTAAAAGTACCCTTTTCCTACTTTGACAAGGAGGACTAATCTATATTTATGGTGTACATATCTTTTAATTGTTACAATTCCACAGTGATATCGACACTCTTTAATCCTTTCTCAGATGAGGTTCCACCATACATCAGTGTGTAGTTTCCCGATTTAGAGATCAAATTATCTGAACGTTCATCATAAAATTCAAAAGCATCTGAATTGATGGTTAGTTCAACTTCTTTTGTTTCATTCGGCTTGATATTTACTCTTTGAAATGCTCTTAATGATTTAAGTGGAGCTTCTGGATCGTCATTCCTTTTTACATATAACTGAACAACCTCATCTCCCGATATATCAGAATTATTAGTCACGGGAATGGAAATTTTGAGCCCCTTATCGGCTTTTATTATATTTGAAGATATTTGTGCATCTCCATATATAAATTCAGAGTAACTTAATCCGTGGCCAAAAACATAAAGCGGCGCCTCTTTCATATAACGATATGTTCTACCATCCATATTGTAGTTTTGAAAACCCTGATGTTCTGGGTTTTCTGCTTCTTTTAAAGCATTGTCAAGCTGTTTGGTTGATTTATAAAAAGTTACAGGTAGTCTTCCTGCCGGATTGTAATCTCCAAATAAAACATCTGCAACAGCTTGACCAGCGGCTTGTCCTCCGTACCATGCTGCAATTAATGCATCATAATTTTGCTCATCCTGTTCAAGAGCTAATGAGCTCCCAGAGCAAAGTACAAAAACAATCGGTTTACCTGTTTTTTTTAAATCAGCAAGAATTCTTCGTTGCACATCTGGAAGTTCCATATTTTCCCTGTCGCCACCATTAAATCCTTCGGCGCTTACTGGCATTTCTTCGCCTTCTAACTGTGGAGATAGTCCTCCAACATATATAATTGCATCCACATCTTTAATTCGCTCTGTAAGCTCATTAAACTGTGCAGGTTTCTTTTGAAATATAGAAAAATCAATATTTACGCGTCTACCAGTTTGTGAATGTTCGAGCATAACATCATAGGTGTTTCCTTCTATAACATTAAATGCATATTCTGATGGAATTGAAGCTTCACGTCCACTTTGAGACATAACTTCCTTATTATCTATAAATAGCTTATAACTGTCTGATGTGCGTGTAGAAATAACCACTTCACCGGAATATGGTGCTGTGAAAATACCACTTATGCGTGTAGAAGTATTATCCATATTCACACCTTGAGCAAGTGCTGTTCCCCCTGAATTATTATAACGTACTCCTTCATTATTGATTTCTGTAGCAACAGGTTCACCTTCAAGATTATTGTTATTGTAAAACTCAACATATAATCCATCTGAATTATATTGAGAATTGGTAAAATGATCGTATAGTGAACTCCTCACCCATGGATCTACCAGATCGCATCCCCTGTCATAGATGATTTCGGTATCGGTTAGTTTTGCACGAATACCTTCCAGAATAGTAACAGTTGAAGAAGGGGTTCCATTATAATTACCCCATAACATTACACTGTCAGCAGCGTTTGCGCCAATAACTGCTATACGTTTAATATTCTTAGTTAATGGTAAAACATTATTATTGTTTTTAAGTAGTGTAATGGATTCATGTGCAACCTTTAATGCATTTTCTCTATGCTTAGGTGAATCTACTATTGAGTGTGGAAGATCGTTCCATGGGTTTCTTTCTGCAGGGTCAAGCATTCCTAATTCGAACCATCCAAGCAATATACGTCGTAATGAATGATTTATTTGTTCCTCACTAATCAATCCCTGTTCAACAGCCAGTACAAGATTTTCATATACTGAGCCACATTCAAGATCTGTTGTATGAACAACTGCATCAGCTGCAGCCGACTCTGGGTTGGGGTGGGTTCCATGATTATCAGGAATATAGAAGTCGTTAATACCCCAACAATCAGATACAACCATTCCTTCATATCCCCACTCGGTACGTAAAATATCGAGCATTAATTTGCTGCTTCCGCAACATGGCTCTCCTTCAAAAGCATTGTATGCACACATTACTTGTTTTACATCTGCCTCATCAATAAGTGCTTTGAAAGCGGGTAGATATGTTTCTCTTAAATCTCTAGCAGAAACAGAAGCGTTATAAGAATGTCTGTTCCATTCAGGCCCGCTGTGCACAGCGAAATGCTTTGCACAAGCATATGTTTTTAGATAGTGTGGATCATCTCCTTGTAACCCCTTAACTGCTGCAACGCCTAATCTGGATGTTAGAAAAGGATCTTCACCATATGTCTCTTGACCTCTTCCCCAACGTGGGTCACGAAAAATATTGATATTAGGGGTCCAGAAACTTAACCCGTAATATCTACCTCTGTTGTCATTTCTTATTGCCTCATTATATTTGGCCCTTGCTTCATTTGATATAATATCAAATGCTTCTTTATGACCAACTTCATTCCATGTTGCTGCCATACCAATAGCTTGAGGGTAAACTGTGGCAATTCCAGCACGTCCAACACCATGTAAGGCTTCGTTCCACCAATCGTATGCCGGAATTCCCAATCTAGGAATGGGCTCTGATGAATTAACCATAAGACCTGCTTTTTCTTCCAGAGTTAAAAGACTCAGAAGGTTTTCAACACGTTGTTCCACAGGAAGATCTGGATCTTGAAATGGGTATTGATATTTAGTTTCACAACCCAACAAAAAAAATATTCCTGTACTAAGGATTAACAATAAATACATTTTTCTCATTCTATTATAATTTTATAGTTATTTAGTCTTGTATTTTTGCCCCTGCCATGTTTCTCTCTCATTAAATCGTTTGATAATCATATCCCTAACAACATAATTTTTTAAGCCCCATTCAGGTGCTATGAGAAGCTTTTCAGGAGATTGTGAGGTAAATCTTTCAATATAAATATCTGGATTTAATTTTTCGGAAAAGCTAACGCACATATTAATATAATCATCCAATTCAAATAGACTGAAAGCACTCGGATCGACTCTATATTCCCGAGACATAACAGTTCCCTTTATAATTTGGAGCTGATGCAGTTTAAGTGATGTTAGAGGCAATTCAGAAAGCTTTTCTGCATGACTTAGTATTTCATCTTTAGTTTCACCTGGAAGACCTAGTATCATGTGAGCACCTACAGCAATACCCTTATCAGCAGTCATCTTAATCATATTTTCAGACTCTTCATAAGTGTGTAATCTATTAACTCTATCCAAAGTTTTGTTAAGTGTAGATTCAACTCCATACTCAACCATTACAAATGTCTTTTTGCTAAGAGCTTCGAAATAATCCAACAGTTTTTCAGGCATGCAGTCGGGACGTGTTCCTACAATTAATCCTACCACATTGGGATAGGATAGGGCCTCTTCATATTTGTCTATTAATGAGTCTATAGGATCGTAAGTATTAGTATAAGATTGAAAATATGCCAGATACTTCATGTCTGGATATTTATATGAGAAAAAGTTAATACCATCCTCTAGCTGCAGGGATATCGATTTTGTTTGTTTCCCATAACCTGGACTAAAACTCTGATTGTTACAATAGGTACATCCTCCATAACCCTTGCTTCCATCTCTGTTTGGACATGTGAAACCAGCATTGATTGATATTTTTTGTACTTTATATGGAAATCGTGATGACAAGTATTCCGAAAAATCACGATATGGTTTTTTAGTAGAAAACATGAATTAAATATTAATAATAGTTTTTGTTCTTTTAAATGACTGCCATTTCATATATGTTGCTGAGCGCCAAAACCATTCGAGTGGTCCATACAAAAAGTGTTTCAACCATTGCTTACTAGCGATTATTTGTAATGCATATATTATCAATCCCAAAATGAATAGTTCAGTAATACCCAATCTACCAAAAAATGAACCTAGCTCCCAAGATGAAAATAACATGGCTCCGACAACATTCTGTACTTCATAATTCGTTAGTCCCATTCGCCCATATGGAGAAAGTAAATCAAGATACTTACCTAAAATTTTAGTTTGATACAAAACAATAAACCCCATTGCTAAAACACCAGATTGAAAAAGCATACTTAAATCATTTAATGTTGAAGCAATTATTGAATTTATTGGCACTTTAAGTCCTTGTGATACATGTAGAAACAAGTTTATAGGATTTTCGGGAGTAAACAACTGAACTAAAAGCTTACTGACAATTGCTGCAATAAAAAAGCCTATAAATAGAATGTAATTCTTTCTCTTTTTTATGTTCACTTTTTCAAAAAAACCAGTTCTACCTACTACAAAACCCAGAATAAATAAAGCAAACACCATATATCCAGTTGAACTCATTCTGAACTGATAGTGAAGCTTTTCTTTTGTATTTACAAATATATTATCTTTGGCTGATTCAAGAAATGATGCATTGGTAATAAAAATATCTTCATTAGTTGTGGCATTTAAAGTCTCGCTTTCTACATTGTTAGTATCAATAGACTGATTTAAATTTATAGCAGTAGCTTCTTTTAAAGTAATATTATCAAAACCAACAATTGACATTAAAGGTAATCCTAACAGTATAAGACTAGTTATGGTTATTAAAACCCAATTTTTTAAAGGAAATAGCAGCACAAGTATTATACCATAAAAAGCATACAAAGTAAGAATATCCATGTAGGCAAAAGTAGTACCAACAATTCCAATCACGAAAAGGATAACCATTCTCCATAAGAAACGACCCCGAAAATCGATACCTCTCTTTGATGCTCTATCCATTTGTATAAAAAAACTAAGCCCGAAAAGGAATGAGAATATCGTAATAAATCGACCTGCTATTACGTGTGTTACAAGAAGTTGTATAATGGTATCAAACATAGGATACCTGGCTATTTCTGTAACATTAACGGATAAATAACCAAATTTCTGCAACATATGTATAAGAATTACTCCTAAAAGAGAAAATCCTCTTAACGCGTCTATTACGTTTATTCTTTTTTGAGAAACAAGAATTGATTTGTCTACTTCCATTTATTGTTAATTTATATTTCAAATTGCTACTATTTAATTAAACAAAAAATTATCTGTTTATGTTTTGTTCTACTTCAAATATATAATTAAATAGACAATGTTAATAATTATCACGAATAATTATTCATCAGATATTTTTAATATGTATCTTAAACATTATAATTAAAATACGTCATTTATTCCTGAATTAAAATAAAAAAGATTGATAAATAGTACTTTATTTATCAATAAAAAAAGGGTAGTTCTTATTGAGAACTACCCTTTAAACTATTAATCGAAATATTTATTCTTTTTCTTCTGTATCAGCATCAGGAAGTTTCACTTCTACTGCTTCAGTATTAGCTGTATCCTCTTCAGTTGTTTCAGTTTCTTCTACAACTGTTTCAGTCTCAACTATAGGTTCAACCTTAGTTTCAACCTCTTCAATTACTGCTTCTGCATCAGCTTCTTTTTCAGCTGCTTTCTTTTCAGATTCTTTCTTGAATGCTTCAACTTTTTGGTTGTCTAATTTTTCCTTCAAAGCTGCCAATTCCTCAATATCTCCTAATGTTGTTTTTTCCATTGTTGGGGTAGCTGCAGCAGCTTCAAGACCTCCTTCTTTTTTGCTTGTGCGTTTACCTTTTTTTCTGGAATCATCACTTGTGCTATCTTCGTGAATGCGGCTGTGAGATACAATTATACGTTTTGCGTCCTTGTTGAACTCAATTACCTTAAATTCAAGCTTATCCTCGAGTTTTACTTCTGTATTATCTTCTTTTGCAAGATGTTTTGGTGTAGCGAAACCTTCCACTCCATATGGTAAAGAGACAACGGCACCTTTATCAAACAATTCAATAATTGTACCTTCATGAATTGAACCTGGTGTAAAAATTGTTTCGAAAACATCCCAAGGATTCTCTTCTAATTGTTTATGTCCTAAACTTAATCGACGGTTTTCTTTATCAATATCCAATACTTGCACTTCTATTGTGGCTCCAATTTCAGTTACTTCACTTGGATGTTTGATTTTCTTAGTCCATGAAAGGTCAGAAATATGTATTAAACCTTCAACACCTTCTTCAATCTCAACAAATGCACCAAAGTTGGTGAAGTTGCGAACTTTAGCGGTATGTGTACTTTTTACCGGGAATTTCTCTTCGATACTTTCCCATGGATCTGGTTTAAGTTGTTTTACACCTAACGACATTTTACGATCATCACGATCAAGCGTAAGGATTACAGCTTCAATTTCATCACCTACACTCATGAAATCTTGTGCACTATGTAAATGTTGAGTCCAGCTCATTTCTGATACATGGATTAATCCTTCTACACCTGCGGCAATTTCAACAAAGGCGCCATAATCGGCCATAACAACCACTTTACCTTTAACAATGTCTCCCACTTTTAAGGTTTCACTTAAAGCATCCCATGGATGTGGAGTTAATTGTTTTAGTCCGAGTGCAATACGTTTTTTCTCATTATCAAAATCAAGTATAACAACATTGATTTTATCATCAAGTTGAACAACTTCTTCTGGATGTTGGATACGACCCCATGAAAGATCAGTAATGTGAACAAGTCCATCTACTCCACCTAGATCAACGAATACGCCGTATGATGTGATATTTTTAACAACACCTTCAAGTACCTGTCCTTTTTCTAGTTTAGAGATTATCTCTTTCTTCTGTTGTTCTAATTCTTCTTCAATAAGTGCTTTGTGTGATACAACTACGTTTTTATATTCTGGGTTGATTTTAACTACTTTGAATTCCATAGTCTTGTCAACAAATATATCGTAATCGCGGATAGGCTTAACATCAATTTGTGATCCTGGCAAGAATGCTTCAATACCAAATACATCTACAATCATACCGCCTTTTGTACGACATTTAATGTAGCCTTTAATAATTTCATTGTTTTCAAGGGCAGTATTAACACGATCCCATGCACGTGATGCACGCGCTTTTTTGTGAGAAAGGATTAATTGGCCTCTTCTATCTTCCTGGCTTTCGATGTATACTTCTACTTCGTCACCAATTTTAAGGTCAGGATTGTAGCGAAATTCGTTCAATGAAACAATTCCATCAGATTTATATCCGATATTTACAACCACTTCGCGTTTGTTCATGGATGAGACAGTACCTGTAACTACTTCTTTATCGTTGATTTTACTCAGCGTATTATCGTAGCTTTCTGCAAGTTTTTCTCTGCTCTCTTTACTATAAGGGTCATTCTGAGCATAAGCAGCCCAATCAAAATCTTCGATGGGGGCTACAGTTTTTAGGTTTTCAGTCATTTGTTGTTGAATAATGTTTAAATTAAATAAGTGAGACTTTATGTTGATTAGTTTTAATTATAGTCTATTTATTGTCGTTATATAATCCTAGTGACTACACTATTTATACACCTTGAATTAGAAAATAGATATAAAAAAAGCGGTGCAAAGATAGTCGGTTTTTTATTAATAACCAATTCTATGCACCAATAATTATTTGAAAAACTTTCTATTTCAGAGCAATAACCCGTTTTGAACTTCTCGTCTATCTTGTATGCTCAAAAGTTTTTCCACGAGTCTAAGACCAAAATCAAATACTAATCCAGGTCCTTTACCTGTAATAATGTTTTCATCAACAACGACGCTTTCTTCAGTTGTTATTGCTCCAATAAGTTCAGGTTCAAATCCAGGATAGCAAGTAGCTCTTTTACCATCGAGTATTCCTAATCCTCCAAGAACCATAGGAGCAGCACAAATTGCTGCAATGAGCTTTCCTTTAGAATAAAAGTCAGAGATAAGATTTTTCAAATCATCGTGTTCATTCAAATGTTTTGCTCCTGGCATACCACCTGGGAGTATCAACATATCGAAGTTGGCAAAATCAGTATCTGTGAATGTTTTATCGGCTCTTACAGGAATATTGTGAGCTCCGGTAACAATATTGTCATCAGTTATTGAAACAGTAACAATATCAATTTTAGCTCTTCTCAAAATATCTACTGTTCCCAATGCTTCTATTTCTTCAAATCCATTTGCTAAAAATAGGGCTACTTTCTTCATAATTTTTAGTTTTAAATACAGTAATGTTGAAAATTGTCTGTATAAAATTAAATTTATATAGGAGGTTGAGTATTATTAATTCAGGTTGAACCTATATGTAATAGTACCTTGTTGGTTGTTAACCGAATTAATAGAATTGAACTTAGTGTTCCTTGCAGCTCTTAAAGCCTCATTTAATAGAGCTGAGTTAGGCGCGTTTGTGCCACGTCCAATTTCAGCATGTATAACTTTTCCTCCGGGATCAACTGTTATGTTAACAACCACAGTGCCAAAATCGTTCACGTTATATGTAGGTTGAACCAGTCCGCCACTACCCAAACTTCTACCGCCTAAATTAAATGAACCAATTCCTCCTGTACCTATTGGAGAACCCTGAGAAGAATTACCTGTTGATACACCTTGTGTTCCTGTACCTTCGGTATTGCCACGACTTTCATTGTTTTCTCCAAATAGTCCGGACATTTGATCGTTAATCTGTCTTGCTTGAGCTTCTTTTTCTCTTCTTATTCGTTCCAACTCTTCCACTCTTCTTCTCTCAGCTTCCAGTTCCTCACGTCTGCGTTGTTCTTCTCTCTGAGCCTCAATATCAATCGTAGGTTCATTGTTCTGAGTAATAAACTCTTCCGTTTGTGGTTGAGGAGGTGCCTCTACCTGAGGTGTAGGAACTGGAGTCACTTCATTGTATGGTGACTCAAATGCTCCGTAAGCATTTTCTGTAGTTCCAAACATAACTGGTATGCCTTCTAATTCTTCAGGAGGAGTTGCCATCGTGAAATATGTAAATAAAAGCAACAGAAAAAGCAACACTGTAAACAATATTGTTCCAATAATTCCTCCTATTTTCTCCCTCGAAACTTTTTTCATAAGCTAATTGAAGCTTTAGTTCGGCCTGGTCATCAGTACCATTCTAAACTGATTCTGATTAGCAATATCTAATATCCGAACGATTTCTCTATAAGGAACACTTTCATCGGCATATAATGCAACAAAAATATCTGGATCGGCAGTATAAATGGATTGCAGAAAAGGTGTTATATCTTCAAATGCTATCTCTCGCTCAGTTTCATTAGCATTTGCAACGTAATAGTTGAGAGCTTTGTCAATTGTAACTCTGGTTATAGGTTTAGCTTGCGCTTGTTGTTGAGACCTTGGCAGTAACACCTGTATAGCATTTGGTACTACAATTGTAGAAGTAATCATAAAAAATATAAGCAGTAGGAAAATCACGTCAGTCATGGAAGCCATACTGAAATTAGTTTCTATGCGAAATCGTTGTTTAAGTGCCATATCTTATAGTTCGGATAATATGTTTATATTAAGAAAAACTTAAGCAGCTGGCTCATTGAGGATATCCATGAATTCCATAATCCTCATTTCCAATCGGTTTACAATACCTTTGATTCGAGTAGTTAAGTAGTTGAAAGCAAAAAGAGCAATGATACCTACAATTAAACCACCCACGGTTGTAACCAAAGCCTCGTAAATACCTGTAGACAGAATATTTACATTCACATTAGTGCCCGCGCTCGCCATGTCCATAAACGCTTTTACCATACCGGTAACTGTACCAAGAAATCCCACCATAGGAGCACCTGATGCTGCAGTAGCGAGTATGGGTAGTCCTTTTTCAAGATGAGATATTTCAATATTACCCTGATTTTCTATTGCCGACATAACATCAGATGTTGGTCTGCCCAGTCTAGAAATACCTTTTTCTACCATTCTGGATGTAGGTGTTTCAGTTTTCCTGCATAAATTTACTGCAGCATCAATTTTACCATCATGAATATAATCTTTAATCCTATTCATAAAGGAATTGTCCTCCTTAGCAGCTTTATTTATTACGAGTGTACGTTCAATTAATACGTAAATCGACATTAATAAAAGTATAAGGAGGATAATCATTAACCATCCACCTTTTAAGGCTAGCTCAAAAGCATTCATTGTAACTGCTGTAACTTCAGCTGTTGACTGTGGCATTGTCTGGAATACAGTCTGTGCTGTATCAGCTAACGAAGGTATTTGCAAAAAGATCATACTTATAATATACTATTAATTAGTTATATGAATTATTTTTGTTTTATAAAGATATAAATTTTGGCTTATCAAACCTCAGATGTAGGTGCTTTTAAACAATCTTTATACGCTTTTATTGTTTTTTCTAATCCCAAATAAAGCGCATCACATATAAGTGAATGACCAATTGAAACTTCCTTAAGCCAAGGAATATTCATGAACAAGTAATTAAGATTTTCTAAATTTAAATCATGTCCGGCATTAATTCCTAAACCAAGATTTTTTGCAAGTGTTGCAGCTTCTACATAAGGTTGCACTGCTTTTTCCTTATTATGTGGATACTGTTCGGCATACGGACCCGTATATAATTCTATCCTATCAGCCCCAATTTGTGAGGCCATACGTATCATTTCAGGTATAGGATCAACAAATATTGATGTTCTTACACCCATCGATTGAAATCGCCCAACTATATCTGTCAGAAAATCTTTGTGAACTATAGTATCCCATCCTGCATTTGATGTTAGAGCGTCTGTAGCATCAGGGACTAGTGTTACCTGAGTTGGTCTAATTTTTCCAATAAGAGAAATAAATTCAGTATTTGGATTTCCTTCTATATTAAATTCTGTATTTACTTTAGATTGAAGATCATATACATCTATGTATTTTATATGTCTTTGATCTGGTCTTGGGTGAATGGTTATACCTTCAGCACCAAATTTCTGGCAGTCAATTGCCACTTTCACTACATCTGGAATATTTCCACCCCTAGAATTTCTAAGAGTAGCAACCTTGTTCACATTTACACTAAGTTTAGTCATATATTAATTACAAACAATTTAATACAAATTGGTGGGTTTCTATAAAAATTTAAAATTTAAAAATTAAATAGTATGAGGAGTTTTAAATACGCAAAATTTCACCATCTTTGTAATACTGGTACAAAAGTAATACGAAATAACCATTTTCTCAATGTCGACGAAAGAATTTATTAAAAATCAGGTAGAAAAGTTATTAAAACCATTAGCTCCTGAACATTTTACAGAGCTTTCGGAGAACGAGAATTCTCTGATAATTCTGGAAATTCCTTTAAAGGACTACTTGTTAACAGAGATTGCAAGAATCGTAGAAAGTAATAATGCTCATATAATTGCTTTATCGGTTTTCCCTATTTCCGTAAATGCAGAATTGCTTGTTTCATTAAAACTCGACATTTCAGATTTAACTTCCGTCTTGAGAAGTTTCGAGAGATTTAATTATAAAGTGGTTTATTTTTACATGAAGGAGGGTATAATTACTGATATTCAGAAAGAAAGGTTAGACGAGCTGTTGTATTACCTTGATATGTAGAAATAATTAATTATTTTGATTTAATTCACAAAGATATTCCTGATTATATGAAGTTTGCGCTTTTTGGAAGCATGTTTCCCGACAGAACCGCGAAAGCGGAAGAACAGATACTTGGTGTGTGTGAATCTATTATTAAACATGGAGGAAAATTATGTCTCACAGAAAATTTCTTCCTTACGTTACCACTTTATATAAAACAAAAACTTGTAAATGTATGTGAACTAGTTGAAGAACTACCTAAAGTTGACATGGCAGTTAGTGTTGGTGGAGATGGTACTTTCTTGCGAACTGCCACAGCTGTAGGAAATACTGGCATTCCTGTATTAGGTATAAATACCGGTAGATTAGGATTTCTGGCAGCTATAAACTATTCTGATGTTGATGAAACATTAAAAGAGGTGATGGAGGGTAATTATAGAGAAGAGGAAAGAACTCAGTTGAAAATGTCAACTGATGAAACATTTCCACCCGAGCACTTCAATACAAACGCTTTAAATGAAATAGCCCTTCTAAAACAAGATACTGCATCTATGCTCTCAATTCATGCTTATATTAATAATGATTATTTAACATCATATCAGGCAGACGGTCTCATCGTTGCTACTCCTACCGGATCAACCGCATATTCATTAAGTATTGGCGGATCAATTCTTTCACCTACCACTCCTAGTATAATTTTATCAGCAATCGCACCTCATAATCTAACTTCGCGTTCGTTAGTTGTAGACGACAGCAGCATAATTTCATTAAAAGTTGAGAGTCGGAGTCACATGTTTCTTGTATCAGTTGATGGCCAGTCTCGAGTACTTGATGAGACTGTTAGCATTCAGATTAGAAAGGCCGACTATACTCTACGTGTAGTAAAAAGGGTAGGGCGCACTTTTTATGAAACCCTTCGAGACAAACTTATGTGGGGAGCCGACGTTAGAAAACAGCAGAAATAATTAATCAATCTATATATTAATTAGTTAATTAATATCAGACTAAGTTATCTATTCATCAATTTTCTTTTTGCTTATATCCTCGTATGGGAACCATTTTTCAAGTCCCTTAATCATGAGGAAGAAAATGAACATAAAAATGAATATACCCACTATTCCTACTAATGCTATAAAGAGTGCCGTTTCTATTGTTGGAGTCATATTATATTCTTTAAATTATGAGACTCGTTTATTCTAAGATACTATTTGTATTATGATAAAAAATTGATTTATCATCACGCCAGTAATGGAACTAAAGTTAATATAATACCTCCCGCTACAACTGATCCAATTTGTCCACCCACATTAGCACTAATTGCAGGCATAAGCAAATAGTTGTATGGATCTTCTTTTTGACCCATTTGATGAATTACTCTAGCTGACATTGGAAATGCAGATATTCCGCATGCACCTATCATTGGATTAATTTTATTACCCTCTTTTCTAAATATATTAAGAAATTTAGCGAAGATAACACCACCAAAAGTGTCAAAGACAAATGCAAAGAGTCCCAACCCAATTATTATAAGAGTATCAAACCTTATAAATCTATCTGCTGTCATTGTACTTGCAATTGTTATTCCAAGCAAAATGGTAACCAAACTTGAGAGTTCATTTTGAGCAGATAATGAAAGTTTATTTAATACACCACATTCACGAATTAAGTTACCAAACATTAAGAACCCAATAAGAGCCAGTGAAGACGGTGCAATTATTCCAGCTGCAATAGTTATAACAATAGGAAATGCTATTAGAGCTTTCTTAGATATCTGTTTATTTGCATCAGTTGTCATTCTTATTAAACGCTCTTTTTTAGAGGTCAGCATTTTAATAACAGGAGGCTGTATAATTGGCACCAAGGCCATATAAGAGTACGCGGCAACAGATATGGGCCCAAGCATGTGAGGGGCAAATCTAGATGCAACAACTATTGAGGTTGGACCATCAGCAGCACCTATAATTCCAATAGAAGCAGCTTCTCGGATATCATACCCGAGAAGTGCTGCTAATATCATTGTCATAAAAATACCGAATTGAGCGGCTGCTCCAAATAAAAGGAGTGAAGGATTGCGAAAGAGAGATGAAAAATCTATCATAGCCCCTATTGCGATAAAAATTAGTAGTGGAAATATTTCCGTTGCAATACCTGCATCAAAAAAGATGTTTAACACACCTTCCAAGGCTTCACCAGTTGACGGATCAATCTGGGTAATAGCTGAAGACAAAGGTATATTAACTAATATTGCACCAAATCCCATTGGAAGTAGCAGAGTTGGTTCATAATTTTTAGCAATTGCTAAATAAATAAGAACAATTCCTACACCAATCATTATCAAATGTTGCCATGTCATTCCTGATATAGCAGGTAACAGCTGTTCAAATTGCATCTATACTTATATAATAGATATTTTTATTTACAAAACATTATTTAATAAAGAAATCCAAGAAGAATACCGGCTGCTACAGCTGATCCAATAACACCCGCTACATTAGGTCCCATTGCATGCATCAATAGATAGTTCGTTGGGTTATACTCCAATCCAAGTACCTGAGAAATACGAGCTGAATCGGGAACGGCAGATACACCTGAGTTACCAATTAAAGGATTAATCTTTTTCTCAGGCGGTAGTATTAAATTGAGAAGCTTAACAAATATTATCCCAGCACAAGTAGCAATAATAAAAGACAGTGCTCCAATAATAAATATTTTAAGTGAATCTATTTTTAAGAATGTAGTTGCTTGTGTTGAGATTCCTACTGTTAATCCAAGAAGAATTGTAACAATATCAATTAATGGGCCTCTTGCTGTTTCAGCAAGGCGTCGTGTAACACCAGATTCTTTTAGCAGGTTACCAAAGAAAAGCATACCAACCAAAGGTAAACCAGAGGGAACTAAAAATGTAGTTAAGAGCATACCCATAATTGGGAATAAAATCTTTTCAGTCTGAGAAACAACTCGAGGTGTCTTCATTTTCATTACACGCTCTTTCTTGGTTGTTAATAGTCTCATAAATGGAGGCTGTATAACAGGTACCAATGCCATATAAGAATATGCTGATATCGCCACAGCCCCTAAAAGATGAGGGGCAAGTTTTGAAGTTGTGAAAATAGCTGTAGGTCCGTCTGCACCTCCAATTATACCAATGGCTCCTGCTTCATTTGGAGCAAATCCCGCCTCTATTGCAATAATATATGCACCAAAAATACCAAATTGTGCAGCTGCACCAATAAGTATTAATTTAGGATTAGCAATTAACGAAGAAAAATCAGTCATTGCACCAATACCAAGGAAAATAAGTGGTGGATACCAGCCTTGTACAACTCCTTGATATAGTATATTAAAAACCGAGCCTTCTTCGTAAATTCCAACCATTAATCCAGCGGATTCGTTGAAGGGTATATTTCCTATTAATATACCAAAACCTATAGGTATCAATAGTAATGGTTCATATTCTTTTGTTATTGCAAGAAAAATGAATAATAACCCAAAGAGGATCATTACGATGTGACCTATTTCAACATTTGCAAAACCTGTATTGCTCCAAAAGGATTGTAAATTATCTGTAAGTGAAAGTAGAGTGTTCATAGATTCTGCTGGTTTTTATTCAATTATTACGAGATTGGCTCCCTCGAGAACTGAATCTCCTTTTTGGATTAGAATTTCTACTATCTTTCCACTCGTATCTGCAAGAATATTATTTTCCATCTTCATTGCTTCCAATATCAATAATGTATCACCCTTTTTAACAGAATCCCCTATTTTGCAACGAACGTCCAATATAACACCAGGAAGTGGTGATTCTACTGTTCTTTTCCCAGAGGAGCTAGAAGGTTTTGTGACAAGTGTTGTAGATGATGCTCTGTTTGAAACTGGTGAAGACTCTGTCAATTGGTGACGTTGCACTACTGATTTTGGCTTCTTTGTTTTAGGTTCTATTTCAACAGTAAAAGGTGTTCCATTTACTTCAAGTTCCACTAATTCGTTCTCAGATTTAGTTACTACAACTCTATAAGGTGAACCATTTATTTTATATTTGAACTCTTTCATAAGATTATGTTGTTTTTTTTTAATGAATCATTAAAATAGACTTTTACTTAGGTAATTGTCTTAATGTATGAATTTTTGAATTCCAGGGTGAATAATTTCTTTTAACCTGATCAATGGTTAATATTGTAGATTCAATATCATGTTGATCCTCATTCATTTCATGTATTGCTGCAGAAATTGCTGCCAGAACTTCACCCGAAAGTTGAGATTGACTACGAACTGCTGATAGCGTACCGCTCTTTGCAACATTTCTTTTAGATAGTCGTTTTGCGAAATTACCAGAAAGCTTAAAAAAGAGATATAAGCCTATTAATGCACCAAATACAACAAGCATTGATGTAATTGTTAACATACCTCCCCATGGATCATTCTCGCGCATATTTATTATCTTAGGGTTTTCCTCAAGTACAGCATTATTACTACTGGGAGTTACTCTTTCAAGTACAGCTGCTTTAGTGTTATAGTTTTCATCATATTTAATTCCGTCCTCTGGATACCCATAGGTTTTATCAATAGGAATTCCTGCAGGAATTATGATTTCATCCAGCAAAGTAGTGCCATCATTCTCATATAGTGCAATATAGTTTTCTTTTGAAGGATCTAATTCAAAACTTACATGAAAGGTACCATTAAAAGGGTTTCCATCAGCAAAAAATAATGCATGCTGATGTGGTTTAATTTGTGTTAAAACATCTCCTCTTGGTATAGGGTATTTAGTTGGGTTATTACGGTCATTTGTAAGATAACGTCCACCTAAATTCATAGTCGCGGCTGTGTTGTTATATATTTCAATCCATCCACTTCTTTTTCCAAAATTGTCCACATAATTTGTTTCATTTGAAACCATTACTTCGTTAATTACCCATTCAGAGTTCTTTATTTTATTTGAACAACCTATAAGAAATGCTGAAACAAGGAAAAGAGATGTAATTAGTTTAATAATTCTCATATTCAAATGCTTTTTAAAGTGGTAAATTATCATGCTTTTTAGCTGGATTTTGCAATTTCTTAGTCTGAAGTTGTTGTAAAGCACGAATAATTCTAAAACGTGTATTACGTGGCTCAATTACATCATCAATGTATCCGTAGCTTGCAGCCGCATAAGGATTAGTAAACAAATTATTATATTCATTTTTCTTTTCTAAAACTACTGCTGCTTGCTTCTCCGGATCTTTCTCAGATGCAATTTCTTTACTATATAATACCTCTACTGCACCATCTGCACCCATAACCGCAATTTCAGCTGTTGGCCATGCATAATTTATATCACCACGAAGTTGTTTGCAGCTCATTACAATGTGTGCTCCTCCGTATGATTTACGAAGCGTAACTGTAATTTTAGGTACTGTAGCTTCTCCATAAGCATAAAGGAGTTTTGCTCCATGTGTTATAACACCCCCATATTCTTGACCAGTTCCAGGAAGGAACCCAGGTACATCTACCAAAGTAACCAAAGGTATATTAAATGCATCACAAAAGCGTACAAAACGAGCAGCTTTACGAGAAGCATTAATATCTAGAACTCCTGCAAGAAATTTGGGTTGATTTGCAACTATACCTACAGATACACCATTAAATCGTGAGAATCCAACTATAATATTTTTTGCATAATCTGCATGTACTTCAAGAAATTCACCTTTATCAACAATAGCACCTATAACTTCGTACATATCATAAGGTTTGTTGGGACTTTCAGGAACTATTTCATTAAGCCCCTCTTCAAGCCGATCAATTGGATCATCATTTCTATATAATGGTGCTTCCTCTAAGTTGTTTTGTGGTATGTAGCTCAGAAGTTTTCTAATTGTTTTTAGTCCTTCTTCTTCTGTTTGAGCAGAAAATTGCGCAACTCCAGATTTGGAGGTATGAATACTTGCTCCACCAAGTTGTTCTTGTGTTACATCTTCACCTGTAACAGTTTTAACTACTTTTGGACCGGTAAGAAACATATAAGATGTTCCTTGAGTCATTAAAATAAAATCGGTAAGTGCTGGTGAATATACTGCTCCACCTGCGCAAGGACCAAAAATACCTGAAATCTGAGGAATTACACCAGAGGCAAGTATGTTACGTTGAAAAATTTCAGCATATCCAGCAAGTGCATTTATTCCTTCTTGAATACGAGCACCACCCGAATCGTTTATACCAATAACAGGTGCACCCATTTTCATTGCTTGATCCATAACTTTACAAATCTTTTGGGCATGCATCTCAGACAAAGAGCCTCCAGATACAGTAAAGTCTTGAGCATATACGTACACAAGTCTTCCTTCAATTGTTCCATAGCCGGTTACAACTCCATCACCAAGGAATTTGTTTTTTTCCATGCCAAAGTTGTATGAGCGATGCTCCACAAACATGTCGAATTCTTCAAAACTGCCTTCATCTAAAAGCATATCTATACGTTCACGTGCTGTATATTTGCCTTTTGTATGTTGTGATTCAATTCTCTTTTCACCCCCACCCAAACGGGCTTTTTCCCGTAACTGTATGAGTTTTTTTACTTTATCAAGTTGATTGCTCATGTGATATTTTTTTTATTTATGTGTTTTAATAGTCTATTTGTCAGGATGTTCGCAAAGCTCGGTAAGTACACTTCCTGTTGACTTAGGATGTAAAAAGGCAATTGTTAAACCTTCAGCTCCCGGTCTTCCTTCTTTATCAATAAGTCTTACACCTTTAGACTCTACTTCTTTTAAAGCTTCATCTAAATTATTGGTAGCATACGCTATATGATGAACACCTTCACCTCGTTTCTCAATAAACTTGGCAATTGTGCTGTCTTCTGAAGTAGGCTCCAAAAGCTCTATTTTGGTTTTACCTACCTTAAAAAAGGCTGTTTTTACTTTTTGATCTTCAACAGTTTCAATGTTGTAGCATTTAAGTCCTAGAATGTTTTCATAGTAAGGTAATTGCTCCTCAATACTTTTAACTGCAATTCCGATGTGTTCAATGTGTGTTATTTCCATAATGAATTTATTAAATTGAAGAGATACGCAAAACTTCTAGTAACTCCTCATTGATTTCTCTTTGTTTTTTTATTGCTTTCTTAAATGGGACATAATCAATCTCATTCTCGTGGATGCCAATCATCACATTCCTCTGATTTTCAAGTAAGGCCTGAATAGAAGCTATCCCCATTCTACTTGCCAAAATACGGTCTTGAGCTGTGGGAGAACCTCCTCTTTGGAGATGACCTAAAATAGTAACTCTAACATCATATTGAGGATATTCTTTCTTTACTCTATCGGCCATTTTTATTGCACCACCTGTAACATCACTTTCGGTTACCAGAACCATGCTGCTACTTTTTGATTTACGGAATCCCTGTTCAATAAGTTCGCCCAATTGGTCTTTTTCTATACTTATTTCCGGAATTATTGCTGCCTCGGCACCAGATGCAATAGCACTATTAAGTGCAAGAAACCCACAATTGCGACCCATGACTTCTACAAAAAACAAACGTTCGTGTGATGTTGCAGTATCACGTATTTTATCCATGGCCATCATAATTGTATTTAATGCGGTATCATAGCCAATGGTTGTGTCTGTACCGTTTAAATCGTTGTCAATGGTAGCTGGAAGTCCCACAATGGGTATGTTAAATTCATTTGCGAATACTGATGCTCCGGTTAATGATCCGTCCCCACCAATAACAACTAGCGCATCCATTCCATACTTTTTCATATTTTCATATGCAGCAGTGCGACCATCAATTGTTAGGAACTCATCTGAACGAGCAGTTTTTAATATAGTTCCACCTTGCTGAATTATATTACTTACACTATTTGTTTTGAATTCCTCAATCTCATCAGATATAAGACCTTTAAAACCCCTGTAAACACCATAAGTACGCATGCCATTAAAAATTCCGGCACGAGTTACAGCACGAATAGCAGCATTCATTCCCGGTGCATCACCACCTGAAGTAAGGATGCCAATGCTTTTTATATTTGAGTCCATAAATTGCTAATTTAGCTTGAATTTAAATGATGAATAAGATTAAATTCTCTTTAAAAACAATAAGGTGCAAAGATACTTTATTTTCATTATAGCACAAAAAAAAGTTGCTTTAAAAAGCAACTCTTGAAATGTTTAACACCGGTTTTAATTTCGATATATTTTCAGCCACTGCTTTCATTTGCCACATGGGAGTAGAAGTGGCTCCACATACACCTATACTTATATCATCTTTTAATAATGAAGGATCTATATCATCAGGAGAATGTATAAGATAAGAGTTCGGGTTTTTCTTTTTGCATTCTGCAAACAGAACTTTGCCATTTGAACTTTTTTCTCCAGCAATAAAAATGATTAAGTCATGATTAGCCGCAAATTCTTGAATATTTGGTACCCTGTTAGATACTTGTCTGCAAATAGAATCGAAGAACTCAAGTTTTGCGCCATTTTTCATTCTTTGACGTATTATTTCTCCAATCTCGAAGAAACCCTCTAGTGATTTTGTAGTTTGAGAAAAAAGATTTATGTCTCTCGTGAAATCTAATTTTTCAATATCGTCGTGGTTTTCGATAATAATTGCCGATTCGTTTGTCTGACCTAAAAGCCCATTTACTTCTGCATGACCTTTTTTACCATAAATTACTATTTGAGTATCATCATTCTCACGACGAACGTATTTTTTATTAATCTTTTTTTGTAACCCCAAAACAACAGGGCACGAAGCATCTATAAGTTCAATGTTGTTTTCTTTTGCAATTTCGTATGTACTGGGTGGTTCACCATGTGCTCTTAGCAGCACTCTTACATTCTTCAATTTTTTAAATTGCTCATGATCAATGGTTATCAATCCCATCTTTTCAAGACGTTCTACCTCTATATTGTTATGTACTATATCACCTAAGCAATATAGCGTACCTCTCTCTTTAAGCTCTTCCTCAGCCTTGTTAATTGCTTTGACTACACCAAAGCAAAACCCCGACTGACTATCAATTTCAATTCTGTTCATTTTAAGATGTGATTTTATTAAACATTTGCAATGCCCAATTAAGCTGTTCTTCTATTCCTGTCTCAGAATTATCCAGCTCAATAGCATCGTCTGCTTTCAATAACGGACTTTCAGCTCGTGTGGAGTCACGCTGGTCCCTTTCTATTACATTAGCCAGCACATCTTCATATAAAGCGCCTTCACCTTTCAGTATCATTTCTTGATACCTCCTTTGCGCTCTAATTTCGGGTGATGAGGTAAGAAATAGTTTCATCTCTGCATCTGGAAACACAACTGTACCTATATCACGACCATCCATCACAACACCCTTTTCTTTCCCCATTTCCTGTTGCTGATGTACTAAGGCTTTTCTTACAAACCCAAGTGTGCTAATCCTACTTGCACCATTAGCCACCTTAAGTGTGCGTATTTCATTTTCAACATTTTCTCCGTTTAGGTAAGTATCCTGACCACCATTGGAGTTGTTTTTGAAAGATATTTTTATTTCAGATATATGCTTTTGCAATGCTGTTTCGTCAATTTCACTATCATTAATCAAACCATGTTGAATAGCGTATAATGCCATTGCGCGATACATTGCTCCACTATCTATATAAGTATAACCTAATTCTTTGGCCAGTCCTTTGGCGATAGTACTTTTGCCACATGACGAAAATCCGTCTACAGCAATATTAATTTTTTTCTTTTGCATATATATTATCCGTCAACTGAATTAACAATATACAAAGATAGAATGTTTTTCTGAAAGATTTTTTTAACAGATGGTTCTCTAAGGTACCTTAATCAATACAAAAAATAGAGGGTGATTAAAAAAACCACCCTCTACAATAACATTTTCAAAAATGATCATCAAATATTTAAGATCATTCTTCTAGAAAATTTGGATACATATAGTCTGTTGCAGTAACAAATGTCTCCTTAATACATTGTGGGGAAACCCAGCGTAAAAGGTTTAAAACAGAACCGGCTTTATCATTTGTGCCCGATCCACGTCCACCACCAAATGGTTGCTGGTCTACAACCGCACCAGTTGGCTTATCATTGATATAGAAGTTTCCCGCAGTATGCATTAGTCGCGAAGTTAACTTCTCAATCATATATCTGTCTGAAGAGAAAATTGCACCTGTTAACGCATAGTCAGTAGAGCTATCAAGAATATCAAGTGTTTGTTCTATATCTTTTGGTTCATATACATAAACTGTAAGAATCGGTCCAAATAATTCTTCCTTCATTGTTATATAGTCGGGTGTCTTTGCCTGAATTAGTGTTGGATGAATGAAATATCCTGTCGACTTGTCATACGTGCCTCCACAAACTACTTCCGCATCGGGCGAAGCTTTTGCATCATCTATTGCTTTCGCTAGTTTGTCAAATGAGTCCTCATCAATTACAGCATTAACAAAATTAGAGAAATCTTCAACAACACCGGTTTTAACCTTAGAAAGATCTTCTTTCACAAACTTCAATGTTTCTTCCCATATATTTGATGGAATAAATGCCCGTGATGCTGCAGAGCATTTTTGTCCCTGATATTCAAATGCACCACGTGTGATTGCTGTGGCAACCTGCTTTGCATCTGCAGTTTCTTCAGCAAAGATATAATCCTTACCACCTGTCTCTCCAACTATACGCGGATATGACTTGTATTTAGATATATTCTTACCAATTGTTCCCCACATACTATTAAAAACAGCCGTTGAGCCGGTGAAATGCAGCCCTGCAAAATCACGATGATTAAAAATAACCTCAGTGGCTTCTCTTCCGCCAACATAAACAAGGTTAATAACGCCATCGGGAAGTCCAGCTTCTTTAAGTACTTTCATAATTAGATAAGCTGAATATATAGCTGTCTTAGAAGGTTTCCATACTATCGTATTCCCCATCAAAGCAGGAGCACCCCCCAAATTAGCAGCGATGGAAGTGAAATTAAACGGAGAAAGAGCAAATATAAATCCTTCAAGAGGGCGCCAAACCATTCTATTCCATACCCCGGGCGAAGAGTTTGGTTGCATTTTATAAATCTCCATCATGTTCTTTACATTATAGCGATAGAAGTCTATAAGTTCACATACAGCATCAATTTCAGATTGAAAGGCATTTTTAGACTGTCCAATCATAGTTACTGCATTAAAATCCGAACGATAAGGACCAGCTATTAGGTCGGCGGCTTTTAAGAATATAGCAGCTCGGCTTTCCCAACTCATTGCCTCCCAAGCAGGTTTTGCTTTCAAAGCAGCATCAATAGCCATTTTTACATGACTATTGTCACCTTGATGATAATGACCTAAAAGTTGCTGATGATTGTGTGGAGGTCTAATATCTCTCTTGTCATTTGTACGTACCTCTTTCCCATCAATAATCATAGGAATATCCACTTCTCCTTTATTAAGCTCAGCTAATTTCTGCTTTAAAGATACTCTCTCTGCAGTTCCCGGAGCATAACTCAATATTGGTTCATTTTTAATATCCGGTAATTTATAAACACCTTTAGGCATAGTTATTATTTTTTTTAGGTTATAATTTTTCCCTCTTAAGTAATCATTGGCCGGAACTATTAATTTAACAATTATGGCATATTGATTAATGAGATAAAACGATCCGATTTGCTCCACAAATATACAAAAAATATATCTATATTTGTGGAATCTTAATACTTCTTTAACAGAATCAAATGCAAACTATAAAAACTGCTCAGGTAGATTTCTATAATACCAAATTAGCCTTTAGCGATCAATCTAACAATGCCTTGTATGAAGCTTATCAGCTTTTTAAAATAATGAATAATAAGCGATTGGTTGAGATAGGTGAAAAACTTGTTAATATTGCTTTTGCAATTAAACTCCCAATAAAACCTATTATTCGTAACACAATATACAAGCATTTTGTAGGTGGAACTTCTATAACAGATTGTGGTAAAACAATTGAACGTTTAGCTAAAAGAAATGTAGGTTCAATTCTTGATTATGCACTAGAAGGTGAAGAGTCTGAAGAGCTTTTTGAAGCTACATGCAGAGAAATAATACGAACCATAGAGTATGCTAATAAAAGTAAGAATGTGCCATTTAGTGCCTTTAAAATTACAGGAATAGCTAGTTTAGACTTACTCACAAAAGTATGTTCAAATTCTCCGCTTACTGTTAATGAGTCTAAGAGATTCAGAGCAGTAGAAGATAGGGTGGAAGCTATATTTAAAAGAGGTTATGAATTAGGTGTTCCAGTGTTAATTGATTCAGAACAAACATGGATTCAACCTATTTTGGATGATATAGTTCTGAAAGAAATGGTCAAATTCAATAAAGAAAAAGCTATTGTTCAAAATACATATCAAATGTATAGACACGACGCTCTGGAGAGGCTAAAAAAGCATCATCGCTTGTCAATTGAAAATGGGTTTAAGTTTGGACTAAAAATAGTTCGTGGTGCTTATATGGAAACAGAGCGTGAGCGTGCAAATGAGTTAGGTTATCCTTCACCAATACAACCCAATAAAGCAGCAACGGACAGAGACTTTGATGACTCAATAATTTATATGATTGAAAACCATAATACAATAGACTTTATGGTTGCTACACATAACGAGCATAGTTCCATGCTATTAACCCAACTTATCGATGAAAATGGTATAGATAGAAATTATCCGGGAATATACTTCTCACAGCTTTACGGTATGAGCGATCATATAACATATAACCTTGCAGAAAATGGATACAATGTTGTTAAGTATCTTCCATATGGAGAAATCAAAACAATGATGCCCTATCTGTTTCGTAGAGCAAGAGAGAATAGCTCAATTAAAGGACAAACCAGTCGTGAGTTACAACTGATTAAAAGCGAAAGAAACCGTAGAAAAAAAGAAAAACAGGGAAGTAAATAATTACTTTACCTCCCAAATGTTTGATTGACTGAGTAAGAAATCTGTGAAAGATCTCTTTGGCATTTTTTCTTGTACTTCAGCAATTTGTTTTTCATAATCGCTCTCATAAGTAGGAGCTTCAACACTACGAATCACTCCAAGTGCAACCGGAAGCCCGTCGCTTGTATCCATAAGAGCTAATTTCAAATGAAGCGTACTGTCATATGTTTTGCAATCATGCACAAGTACATCATCAATTGTATATCCATCCTCTCCAATTGTAACAACTTTCAAATTCCATCCATCAAGTACAATACCCTTATTTTCATCCTTTCCAAAAATCATCTTTTCACCATGTTTTAGAACTACAGTATTGTCTGCTTTCCATGTCCTATCCGTAATCTTGTCATGAATGCCATCATTAAAAATTACACAGTTCTGGAGAATTTCAACAACCGATGTTCCTTTATGTTTTGCTGCCTCAATAAGAGTGTCAACTTGATTTTTCATGTCCACATCAAGTGCACGACCAAAAAAAGTTCCTCTTGCACCAAATGTTAGTTCAGCAGGTCTAAATGGTTCCTCTACAGTGCCATATGGCGATGATTTGGATACAAAGCCACGTTCAGACGTAGGAGAGTACTGTCCCTTTGTTAAACCATATATCTTATTATTAAAAAGTAGAATGTTTAAATCAACATTTCTTCTAATAGTATGAATAAAATGATTACCCCCAATAGCAAGTGAGTCCCCATCGCCAGTTGCTACCCACACACTTAAGTTTGGATTAGCCACTTTTACACCTGTCGCAATAGCATTTGCTCTACCATGAATACTATGAAATCCATATGTATTCATGTAATATGGTAAACGCGATGAGCAACCAATACCCGAAATTACAGCAGTATTGCAAGGCTCAACATTTAGTTCTGCAAGAGCTTTTTGCAAACAGGTTAAAATGGCATAATCGCCACAACCCGGACACCAACGTATTGGGTTAGGACTCTTAAAATCTTTGGGGAGATATTTTTGATACTTTAAATCTTTTATATCAATATTTTTATTTTCTATAATACTCATTTTATTGTTCCTCCATTATTTTACTGAACTCTTCAACTAATTCACTCACTTTAAATGGTTGACCTTCAACTCTGTTAAATGATATAATGTTTGTTAGATCTTGAAATTTACCGCTTAGATATGCAGCAAACTGCCCACTATTTTGTTCCGCAACAATAATTCTATTATAGCTTTTAAGCAAATTATGAGTGTTTCTTGGCAGTGGTGAAATATGTCTGAATTGTGCCAGTGCAACTTTTTTGCCATTGTCGTGAAGGTGAAGCATTGTTTCCAGCAAATGTCCATATGTTCCTCCCCACCCAACAATTAGGGTATCAGCATCTTCATCTCCCAACACCTTCTGTTCAGGAATAAAATCAGCTATATTTTCAATTTTCTGTTTACGAATATCAACCATATATTGGTGATTTTCAGGATTAGATGAAATTACACCTGTAAATCTATCTTTCTCTAATCCACCAATCCTATGCATATAGTTAGCTGTTCCTGGAATACCCCAATAGCGTACTAAAGATCTTTCATCTCTTAGAAAAGGTTTCCAATCCTCTGCATTGTCTTTGAATTTGTCTTCAACATATGGTGCAATTATCTGTGGGTAATCGTTCATATTAGGTATCTTCCAAGCGGATGATCCATTTGCAATATATCCATCAGTAAGAAGAATAACCGGGGTCATATGCTCAATAGCTAGTTTAGAAGCCTCAAAAGCGCTTTCAAAACAGTCTATAGGAGTGGTTGCTGCAATTACAACAAGCGGGCTCTCTCCGTTTCTACCATATAAAGCTTGATTTAAATCGGTCTGCTCACTTTTTGTAGGCATGCCTGTTGAAGGACCACTTCTTTGTACATCAATTACCACAAGTGGAAGTTCAGTCATAACAGCTAAGCCCAGTGCTTCACTTTTTAATGAAAGGCCCGGACCAGAAGTGGAAGTTGCAGCTAAGCAGCCGGCAAAACTAGCACCAATGGCAGAAGTTATACCTGCAATTTCATCTTCCATCTGCAATGCTTTAACACCAAAATCTTTTCTCTTAGTTAGCTCCTGTAGTATGTCTGTTGCCGGAGTAATGGGATAAGAACCTAGAAACAGTTTAATCCCTGCTTTCTCTGCTGCAGCTATTAGTCCATATGCCGTAGCAGTATTGCCATTTACATCCATATAAAAGCCTTTACCCGATTCTACTACATCAATTTTGTAAGTAGTAGCAGTAAGTTGCAAATTATCCCCATAATTGTAACCATCTGTTAAAGCTTTTATATTAGCTTCGATCAACTTTGGCTTTCGCGCAAATTTTTGTTCCAGTAATTTGTCGGCAATTTCCATTGGCCGATTAAATAACCAACATACAATACCTAGGGCAAACATGTTTTTACTTCTAAGGATATCCTTATTCTCAAGACCCGAATCATCAAGTGATGCTTTCGTAAGCGAAGTTATTGGAACTCCTAATTGCTGTACGTGCTCAAGATTGAGTTCTGTAAATGGATCTTCTGTATTAAATTTAGCCTTATCCAGATCTCTTTTCTTAAATGCGTCGATATCAAAAATGACAATAGAATCTTTTTTAAGGTATTGAGCATTAACCTTTAATGCCGAGGGATTCATAGCGATAAGAACATCTGTTTTATCACCCGAATTATAAACATCTTTTGCTCCAATCCTTACCTGAAAACCCGACACACCATGTAGTGAGCCTTGAGGCGCCCGAATTTCGGCAGGAAAATCAGGGAATGTTGATATTTCATTTCCAAAAATTGCCGATAGTGTAGAGAACAACGTTCCCGACAGTTGCATCCCATCACCGGAATCACCTGAGAAACGTACTGTTACCTGCTTAATGTCTGTTACAACTCTATTTATTGACATAATGTTATGTAGTTGTTGTTTAAACTGTCTATAATAATAAAATCCTTACCTAAAATAATCTCCTACCGTCCCTAATTGGACAGGATAGATGAGTTAAATAAAAAAAGTGTGGATAAACATATACTTATTAGGTGCAAAGTAATAAAAGAGTTAGGTATAAACCAAATTTAATTCCTTTCGATAGATGCACCTAATGCGTTTAGTCTCTCTTCAATATGTTGGTATCCTCTATCAATTTGATCTATATTATGAATTACACTTTTACCTTCAGCGCACATTGCTGCAATCAATAAAGAAATTCCTGCACGAATGTCAGGCGAAGTCATAGTCATCCCTCTTAACCTTAAACGATTGCCTTGTCCTATAACCACTGCCCGGTGTGGGTCGCATAATATAATCTGTGCACCCATGTCAATAAGCTTATCCACAAAGAACAATCTGCTCTCAAACATTTTCTGATGTATAAGCACACTACCATTGGCCTTTGTAGCCACAACCAGCATCACACTTAGCAGGTCGGGTGTCAGTCCAGGCCATGGTGCATCTGCCAATGTGAGTATCGATCCATCCATAAAAGATTCAATATTGTACTCATCATGACGAGGGATATACAAATCATCACCTCTTTGTTCAATTGTAATTCCCATTTTTCTGAAACTTTCAGGTATAATTCCAAGATTTACAACAGAAGTATCTTTAATAGTAAGCTCAGATGAGGTCATAGCCGCCATTCCAATAAAACTTCCCGTTTCAATCATATCAGGCAAAAGTCGATGTTCACAACCAGATAATTCAATTACTCCTTTGACTATAAGTTTATTAGATCCAATTCCATCAATCTTTGCGCCCATTCTAACGAGCATTCTGCTAAGTTGCTCAACATAAGGTTCACAAGCCGCATTATATATAATTGTTTCTCCTTCTGCTAACACAGCTGCCATTAATAAATTAGCAGTACCAGTAACCGATGCTTCATCTAGAAGAATATATGTCCCTTTTAGTTGTTTGGCCGAGAGCTTAAAAATTTGCTTATACTCATCAATAATAAGCTCAGCCCCCAGCTTCATTATACTATTAAAGTGAGTGTCGAGGCGGCGGCGACCAATCTTATCACCTCCAGGTTTGGGTACTACAACTTCACCAAATCGTGCCAATAATGGGCCAACAATCATAATTGAACCTCTTAAAGCGGCACTTTTTTGTCTAAAATCTTCGGTGCCAGTATATTCCAGATCTATGCTTTCTGCCCTAAAAGAATAGCTATCTATAGAGATTTTTTTTACCTCAACACCAATATCGCCCAATAGCTCTATAAGCTTGTTCACATCAAGGATATCAGGAATATTATTAATAACAACCTCTTCTTTTGTAAGTAAAGTTGCGCATATAACCTGTAAAGCCTCATTTTTTGCCCCTTGTGGTGTGATGCTCCCTTTTAGTGTGTGACCACCTTCAATTATAAATGATGACATGTGCTTAAATTTAATAAATCCATACTTCGGGTTCCAGTTTTATATCAAACTGCTTCAGTACTTCTTGCTGAATCTCACTTGCAAAATCTGAAATATCTTTTCCGTTATTCGTTCCATAGTTCACAATTACCAATGCATGATGTTCATATGTGCCCACCATTCCTGTCCTTTTTCCTTTGAATCCTGCTTTTTCAATAAGAAAGGCAGCAGAGGTCTTGAATTTGTTATCACCGATGTTATAAATTGGAGCATCTAAAACGGTTTTCTGAAGAGAGTTTTTTTCATCTTCAGTTAGTATCGGGTTTTTAAAAAAACTGCCTGCATTGGGTAATGTTTTTGTGTCAGGTAATTTTCTTGTCCTAATTTTCACTATTGCATCCCTCACCTGTTTAATTGTAGGTGATTCAATATCAGTTAATTCGCGACTAAGATCTATATACTTTTCTTTATATGTAAAAGACTTAGACAATTTAAATACTACTGATGTAATGATATAACGGTTGGTCCGTTTAAATATGCTATTGCGATATCCAAACTCACATTCACTATTAGTGAATTCTATATATTCACCCGTTTGAAGGTCAACGGTCTTTACCAAAATAATTGTGTCTTTGGCCTCCGACCCGTAGGCGCCAATATTTTGTATCGGACTTGCTCCTACTGAGCTGGGTATGAGTGAGAGATTCTCAAGACCTGCATATCCTTTTGATACACAATCTTCAACCATCATGTCCCATTCTACGCCTGCACCTGCCTCAATAATCACGGAGCTGTCATCCTCTGAAACGATTTTTATTTCTTGCATTCCTGGTTTTATAACCAGACCATCAAAATCTTTGGTGAAAAATAGATTGTTGCCGCCACCAAGAACTAATTTCTTTTCTTTTGAGTACGTTTTCAATAGCTCCGAAAGCTCTTCTTGAGTTTCTGGTTCACAAAATAGCATTGCTATTGCTTTTGTGTTAAATGAGTTATAGTTTTGTAGTTGTATATTGTTAAGAACTTTCAATTTTATATTTCAGTTTTTATATTTGTAGCTATATGATTACTTATGCCTGATTTTCAACCTCTATAAATAAGGAAAACCGTTGGCTTCTTATTTAAATCGGGAAGCTTACCTTTCCATGCCTTGATACTCTTTGTAACTATCTGCTCATCTTCACAAGAAATATTTGTAGCGATACAAAGTTGTGTCTGTGGTTTACAGTGTTGTAGAATATCCTCTGCAAGTTTATGATTGCGATAAGGTGTTTCAATAAAAAGCTGTGTCTGATTTTCTTTATAAGAACGAGCCTCCAGGTGTTTTAGTTTACTCACTCTTTCGTTAGAATCGATAGGTAAATAGCCCTCAAATGCAAAGCTCTGACCATTAAAACCCGATGCCATAATTGCCATAAGAATAGATGATGGTCCCACCAAAGGCATAACCTTGTAACCTCTCTGCTGAGCTATAGCTACAACATCTGCTCCTGGGTCTGCAACACCAGGACATCCAGCTTCAGACATAACTCCAATACTCACTCCTGATTTCATAGGATTAAGGAAATCCGATATATCCTTTTGCTCGGTATGCTTATTCAACTCATAAAATGTAAGTGAGTCGATATCAATATCTGGATCGCATTTTTTCAGAAAGCGCCTTGCTGTTCTAATATTTTCGACAATAAAGAATTTTAATTCAGATACTATACCTTTATTGTAATTGGGAATTACCTGTTCAACTGGGGTCTCCCCCAACAACACGGGAATTAAGTAAAGTACAGGATTTGCCATTTCTGTATTCGAGCTTTGTTTCATTAAAATTAGGTTTATACCTTCACAAAAAAGACAAATTCAGTGAAGTTTTAAACATTGTGTCTGTTGTTATTTTTTTGTAGTAGCAATAACTCCTCTGAAATAGCCAATTGATTCTGCAATACCCTGAAGTGGGTCTTTCATATTTCTTTCATGCTCAAGACTGCACACACCGGTATATTCTACTTCTCGAAGCATATTTACAAATGCAGGTATATCTATGATTCCCCGACCAATCTCAACTGAATATCCTTGTTTTGTAGCTCCTGTTACATCCTTAATATGAATGTCAAAAACACGTGTATGGTACTTTTTTAGATCTTCAACTGGATCTTTACCATTTCGTGTGTCATGTCCAATATCTAAACACATACCAATACGTGGGTCTAAATCTTTAACATTTTCCCATACGTCATCAGCATCCGGATAGAGTTCAATGTCGGGCCCATGCAAATGTATTGCATAATGAAAATTATATTCCTTGACTTTCTCATCAATATATGGCAAAAGCTCATAATTGGGTACTCCCACAATTAGTTCTACGCCAACTCGCTTAGCATATTCAAAAGCATTATCAACTTCTTCTTTAGAGCGCATATAAATTGGACCCACTGCATAACCAGTTACACCTTTAGATTTTAGTTTGTTATGGAAGTCAGCCATTTCCTGATCACTGCTATTTATAGGAAGATGAAAGTCTTTAATACATAAATACTTAACATCGCACTTTTCCATCATTTCAAGCGTTTGGTCAAGGTTGAAGTTCACAAAACTATACCCAGCAATACCCACATTAAACTTTTCAGACACATCTGGTGCCGGCTGTGGATTAGGTCGTTCTTGTGCCGTAATAAACATCGAGAACAGTAGTCCTATTAGAAAGAGACTTTTTTTCATGATTTTGTTTTATTAATTTGACATTCTTACAAAGGTAATATTTTTTAAGTTTGAAAACATTCTTGTTAGAACTCATATTTTACATTTAGGGTTATTATCTTTGTTATAAAAAGTGGAGAAAAATGAATTTACCTGCTGATTTTATTATATCAATTAATTCGCTACTGGGTGCCGAAGCAAACCCATTTTTAGTAGCATTAAAAGAAAATGCGCCAGTGAGTATAAGGCTTAATCCATTTAAAAAGAACCGTAACCCTTTAGAGTTTTTATCTCCTCCAGAACCGGTATTGTGGTCGAATAATGGATATTACCTTAAAGATCGCCCTTCCTTCACTTTCGACCCTCTTTTCCATTCAGGATATTATTATGTTCAAGAAGCATCTTCTATGTTTATAGAACATGTTGCAAAACAACTTTTTAGAGGTCCAGTAAAATGTCTCGATTTATGTGCTGCACCAGGCGGTAAATCAATTAGTTTGCTTTCGTCTTTGCCCAAGGGAAGCCTTTTAGTAAGCAACGAAATTATTCGTCAGCGTGCGAATATTCTTTCTGAGACTATGATGAAATTTGGCAACCCCAACTCTGTGGTTACAAATAACGACCCTAAAGACTTTACTTCTCTTCCCAATTTTTTTGATGTGATATTAGTAGATGCTCCCTGTTCTGGTGAAGGAATGTTTAGAAAGGATGATGTTGCTATAAATGAATGGTCGGCTGAAAATGTTAGCATGTGCACAGCACGACAAAAAAACATTTTAAACGATGTTTGGACATCACTAAAAACAGGAGGTTTTTTAATATATAGCACTTGTACTTACAATATTTCAGAAAATGAAAATAACGCAATGTGGGCAAGTAGTGCATTGGAAGCTGAGTTTAAAGAAGTAGATGTAGATTTAGCTTGGGGCATTACAAAATCATATAATGACAAAGTTAAAGCATATCGATTTTTTCCTCATAAAACAAAAGGGGAGGGGTTATTTGTAACAATTATACAGAAAAATGGGGGTGATGAGGCTTCGCATCAATCCACTATAAATCATAAGAGTACTAAGAAAAATAAAAAGAACTTTTCTCCCCTTATTAAAGAGAGTTCGTATTATGAGGGATTGATAAACACTCCTTCTAACTATGATTATGTAGATTTTGAAAACCGAATTATTGCACTTCCCAAGGAGCACACCAGCATCTTTTTATTATTAAAAGAAAAACTTAAAGTTGTTTCTATGGGTATAGAGCTAGGCGAAAATAAAGGGAAAAATTTTATACCCTCTCATGCTCTTGCAGTGAGTAATGAATTAAACTTGAGTGCATTTACTAATTATGAATTGTCATATAATGATTCGATTGCATTTTTACGAAGCGAAGCGATATCCATTCCTGAAGCTCCAAAAGGTTTTATTTTACTCACATATAAAAAAGAGCCTATAGGGTTAGTTAAAAATTTAACTAATCGTGCTAATAATTTATACCCAAACGCTTGGCGTATAAGAAGTGGATATATGCCTCAAAATCCAATATTCATCTTTAAATAAAAGTTTAATTTTCAAATGCATATAAGCAAAAGGCATCAACCCCTTACTCTCTTGTTCGTTATACTGGCAATGATAATAGCCCTGATATCATTAATAGTTTCTCATGTTTTGCTAAAAGAACTAGCCGAAGATGAACGAAAGAAAATTGAGATTTGGGCTCTTGCCACCGAGTCTATGATGTCAGAGAGTTTAGATGCAGAGCTTGTTTTGAATATATTGCAAAGTAATACCACTATTCCTATTATTTTATTTGATGAAGGAACAAAACGATTAGAGTCGCACAACATTAAACTCCCTTCAGAAGGAATAAATCTGTTTCTACAGCGAAAGATGGAGTTATTTGAGCGTAAGCATGAGCCTATTATACTAAGTGATATGAATCAGATACTATATTACGATGATTCATATACTCTTAAACAATTGCAAATTTATCCATATATTCAACTATTGGTTATTTCATTATTTTTTGTGCTAGCTTTTATCGCACTAAGGCGTTCTCAACGAGCAGAACAAAATAGTGTTTGGGTGGGGTTGTCTAAAGAAACGGCACATCAGTTGGGTACCCCAATATCTTCATTATTGGCTTGGGTTGAGTACTTGAAATTAAAAAATATAGACCCATTTATAGTAAATGAGCTCGATAAAGATGTGGAAAGGTTGCAAATGATAGTTGACAGATTCTCCAAAATAGGTTCTGAGCCAGAGCTTAAGCAGGTTATATTACAAGAATTTGTTAGAGAATCGTTCACCTATATTGAAAAAAGGGTTTCTGATAGGGTTAAGTTTAATTTTCAATTTCCAGAACAACCACTAAATGTGATGGTAAGTGATACGTTATTTGGGTGGGTAATTGAAAACATAATAAAGAATGGTGTTGATGCCATAAAAGGAGAAGGTGAAATATCCTGTTCAATCTCAGTCGACAAAAAACGTGTCTATATTGATATTTCGGATAACGGTAAGGGTATTCCAAAATCGAAGTTTAAATCTATTTTTTTGCCCGGATATACTACAAAGGAAAGAGGGTGGGGCTTAGGCTTATCATTAGTGAAGCGTATTGTTGAAGAAACACATAAGGGTGAGGTTTTTGTGAAGAGTTCAGAATTGGATAAAGGAACAACCTTTCAAATTCGACTAAAGCGAGTTTTTTAGATTTACTTAAAGGGTTTTATATACTTACTTGACTTGAGCCTTGCTTTTTATTTAATACTTACTTTGCTCTTGTTTACATCTTTTATAACAGAGCAACATAAGAGCCAGGTATGAGCGAGCTAAGAACTTTGTACGGGTAAACCATTTATTCATCGTTCCGCGACCAATAGCTTTAAACGGCATTTGAAGTTGCAAAGTTATCAAATCTGAAGTAAACAATCTAGAATATGCTATAAAGCAATGAATATTTGAAAAATAAGGATTAATTAATTTGTGGAACTCTTTTTCAATTCTTATATTTGCGTGAATTTTTGTTTTCATAATAGTGATAAATGACTGACGAAAATAATAAGCTTCTTGTTGATTTAGAGGTGCGCATTAAACAGGTTTTGTTTTTATGCGATTCTTTAAAGGAGGAGAACATTAGGTTAAAATCTGAAGTTACAACAAGGCAAAAGCAATTAGACCTGGCAGTAAGAGATTTACACCAATTGAAAACAAAATATGATGGTTTGAAGACTGCCAGAACAATAACGGCCGCATCGGTGGACGTTGATACTGCAAAATTGAAACTATCAAGACTGGTGCGAGAAGTAGACAAGTGCATAAATTTATTAAAATAGATTTTAAAAATTTATGTTATGGGAGACGAAAAGTTTTTATTGACATTAGAGATTGCTGGAAGAAAGTATCCTTTAAAGATAAATAGATCTGAAGAAGAGGCTTTCAGAGCTGCTGAAAAAAAGATAAATATAAAGATAAACCAATACCGGGTTGCCTTAGGTGGAGAAAAGTCCATCTTGACAACTCAAGATTTCGTGGCTATGACAGCCATCCAGGCATTGGCAGAGAATTTTACACTCGGTGATAAGAATAATACGAAACCCTTTGAAGATAAAATTGATTCATTAATTAGTGAGCTCGATAATTATCTGAAGACTTGAACTTTTCTCAATATTTGTTTGAGAACAGATATACGCACCTTTTACTTTCATCCCTAATTATAGGTATGTTAGTTACAGGTGTTTTTTTTTAATATATGTATATATAATAAATATAGTAAACTTCTCTGAAGTAATTAAAATAATATTAGTTTTCAGAGCTGTGTGTTTTAATCAATTAATTACAAGCAATATGAATATAGTAATAGGAATTATTGGTCTTATCATCGGAGCATTTGTTTCGTGGTATATGACTGGTAAGGCTGCTAATTCGCGGGCTCAGAAGATTATGAGTGACGCGGATAAAGACGCAGAGGTAATAAAGAAAAAGATCATACTGGAAGCAAAAGAGGAAACGCTTGAGCTTAAAAATGAAGCAGAAAAGCAAATCAATTCACGTACAGCTAAGATTCAATCTAATGAGAATAGGCTAAAACAAAGAGAGGTAAGTCTTAATCAAAAACAAGAGGAGCTAAATAAAAAGAGCACTGAAGTAGAAGAGGTTAAATCTAATTTAGCAAATCAGCAGGAGTTTTTAGATAAAAAAGCAACAGAGCTTGAGCGCTTACACAAACAGTCTGTTGAAAAACTCGAGACTATATCAGGTTTATCAGCCGATGAAGCTAGAGAAAGACTTGTTGATTCTTTAAAAGATGAAGCAAAAAGTGATGCACAGTCGTTTATCAATGAAATAATGGATGAGGCAAAAATGACTGCAAATAAGGAGGCGAAGCGAATTGTTATACAGTCTATTCAAAGAGTTGCAACAGAAACTTCAATAGAGAATGCAATTACAGTATTTCATATTGAATCGGATGAGATAAAGGGTAGAATTATTGGACGTGAAGGTCGCAATATACGTGCTTTGGAAGCAGCCACAGGAGTAGAAATTGTTGTTGACGATACACCGGAAGCAATTGTAATATCAGGATTCGATCCGGTTAGACGCGAAATTGCCCGTTTGTCACTTCATCAACTTGTTGCTGATGGTCGTATTCACCCGGCACGTATCGAAGAGGTTGTTTCTAAAGTGAAGAAACAGATTGAAGATGAAATAGTAGAAACTGGTAAACGAACTGTTATAGATTTGGGTATACATGGCTTACACCCAGAGTTGGTTCGTATTGTAGGTAAAATGAAATATCGCTCATCTTACGGTCAAAACTTGCTTCAGCACTCTCGCGAAACAGCCAATCTTTGTGCCGTCATGGCATCTGAGCTTGGATTGAATCCTAAAAAAGCAAAAAGAGCTGGGTTGTTGCATGATATTGGAAAAGTGCCTGATGATGAGCCGGAACTTCCACACGCTATTCTTGGTATGAAGCTTGCTGAGAAGTATAAAGAGAAACCCGATATTTGTAATGCAATTGGTGCCCATCATGATGAGGTGGAAATGACAACTCTGCTGGCTCCAATTATTCAGGTATGTGACGCAATTTCAGGAGCTCGCCCCGGTGCTCGTAGAGAAATTGTTGAGGCTTATATTAAGAGATTAAACGATCTTGAAAATTTAGCTCTTTCTTATCCTGGTGTAGTGAAAACTTATGCCATTCAGGCAGGTCGTGAGCTTAGGGTGATAGTGGGTGCTGATAAGATTGATGATCAGGATACCGAAAAGCTATCTGATGAAATAGCACGTAAGATACAAACTGAAATGACCTATCCTGGGCAGGTTAAAATTACTGTTATTCGTGAAACTAGAGCTGTTAGCTACGCAAAGTAACATAAAATTGCGATATATAATAAAAGGAGCCCTGGAGCTCCTTTTATTGTTTTATATACATTTAGATAAAAGCTGATGTTATTTTTCACTGTTTTTTAATAGATTTTTTAGAACATCACTTTTTACGGTTTTTTCAATTAAAAGCTCTTCGTTGGAGCCGATTACTTTTCTTAATTCTTTCTGCAATTGTTTAATCTCATGTTCTTGATTATGAATGGTTGTTAGCAAAGCATTTAACTCTTCATTATCAACAGTATCAGGGTACTGATCTTTTACTCGTCCTATGAAATCGCTGAGTACATTCATATAGTTGTTAAAAGCATCGTATGGCGACATATACGGACTGAAATTACTATGTCCGCTACCGAAATGTTTGGTTGACATATAATAAAAGTGGTCGCTCGATTGTAGGTATAACCAATCCTGTTTTAATCTTCTGTCTGAGCATAGTCTTACGCGCTCTCCAATCTCATAAAGTGATTTTAAAGCACTTTGTTGAAGTTTGTTTCCTAACCAGGCACTTACATCGCGTTCCTCGTCAGACCATGAGATATTGTTGGGAACAACCATTTCTCCTATGGGTTTTTTATTATCCAACTCTTCACTAGGTGTCGAAAATCCTATTCCTTTTTCAAAAGCAAAACGTGGCAAAGCTTTCATGAATTCAAAAATACCTGTATGGGAAGGTTGCATATTTCCCAAAACCTCATAATTAATAAAAATATTAAATACCTCTTCTTCGGGTGGTGTATCAGCAATCCATTTAACAAACTTCTCGGCTGTTAAAGGATATTCATTCCAGCTGTAATTTGAAAATCGATATGCGAGGTCATCACTGAAACGGCTATTCTTAAGCAATAACTTCATATTGGGTTGAGATGAAGCCTTGTATACATAATTGGGACTTTTCCATCCAAGTATATGCTTAGCTCCTTCTGTAATCATTTTGCTATACCCCATTTCATAAACCATTTCAGCAATATCATCTGAGTAAATCAACTCGGTATTTCGTAATACTGTTGGTTTTTGCCCAAATAACAAATTAATTCTTTCGGAATGATGCTCAACTTGTTTACGAAACTCCACCGGATCGAATAAACTTGACAATGAGTGTGCATACGTCTCGGTCAGAAATTCTACATTACCGGTTTTGCTCAATTCTCTGAAACCATCAATTACCTCAGGGGCATAAATTTCCATTTGCTCAAGAGCTACCCCAGATATAGAAAATGCCACTTTAAATTTTCCCTTATACTGGTTTACCAAATCAAGCAGCATTCGATTGGCAGGTATATAAGATCTTGCAGCTATCTGCTGCATTATATCTTCATTTGAATAATCATCATAATAGTAGTGGTCTTTTCCGATATTAAAAAAACGATATCTTTTTAATCTGAAAGGTTGATGGATTTGAAAATAAAAACAAATTGTCTTCATATTTATTATTGGGTTATATTAAACAAATAAATAGTATCTAAACTAAACTGTCGTATATCTTACGTACTTTTAAACCGGCATCTTCCCATTTTATATTATCAACTTCAATTTTGCCTTCTATCTTTAAATGTTCTGCCATAGCAGGATATGTGCAAATAGAGTAGATTGCATCGGCCATTGCATCCACATCCCAATAATCCGTTTTGATTACATTATTGAGAATTTCTGAGCAGCCCGATTGATATGATATTATACTTGGAACATTACATTGCATGGCTTCGAGGGGAGATATTCCGAAAGGTTCAGATACAGATGGCATAACATATACATCACTTGATTTGAGCATTTCGTAAACCTGTTTGCCTCTAAGGAAACCTGTGAAGTGAAACTTATGAGCTATTCCTCTGTTGGCAACAAGACGAATCATCTTATCCATCATATCTCCACTGCCAGCCATAACAAATCGTATATGATCGGTTTTTTGTATAACTTGTGTTGCGGCATCAACAAAGAATTCCGGCCCTTTTTGCATTGTAATTCTCCCTAAGAAAGTAACTACCTTTTCTTTTACCCCTGAAATTCGTTCCATAGCTTCAATATCGTTGCTAAGAGGGTCAACAGCATTATGTACAGTAGTAACTTTCCAGTGTGGTTGATGATAATTCTCAATCACTGTTTTACGTGTAAGATTACTAACACAGATAATATGATCGCAGTTGTCCATACCATCTTTTTCGATTCCGTATACAACTGGGTTGGGTTTACCTCTGCTTCGGTCGAATTCTGTAGCATGAACATGAATAACCATTGGTTTTCCGGTAACACTTTTGGCGTGCAAACCAGCGGGGTAGGTTAGCCAGTCGTGTGAATGTATTACATCAAATTCATATTTACGAGCTATTACACCCGCAACTATAGAATAGTTATTTGTTTCTTCTAGTATATTATTTGGATAGCGCCCCGAGAATTCAATACATCCCAGGTCATTAGTATTCATATAACTGAAATCGGCGTAGATATTATTTCTTAGTTCAAAGTATTCTTGTGGATCCATGTAATCTTCAAGCCTATCCCTCACCAAATCCATTGAAACATCTTTCCATACGACGGGAGTATTATTGGCTCCAATTATTTTCATGAAGCTCTGATCTTCATCACCCCATGGTTTTGGAATAACAAAAATTGTTTCCATATCTTCCTGTTTCGACATTCCTTTTGTTAATCCAAAACTTGCCGTTCCAAGTCCCCCAAGAATATGTGGTGGAAATTCCCAACCAAACATCAATGCTTTCATCTGTATTTATTTAGATAATTATCTATTTCTTAATATCAACATTCTCAATACTGTAAGAGTTTATTATTTTTTTTGCCCTCAATAATTCTGCCACGCTCATTGCAAAAGAGTATCCGCCATGGGCAATAAATGGGGGATTAGAATCATAGAACTCAGAAATGGACCCAATACAATCATTTTGTAATTCGCCTTCCATATTCACAATTATACGTTCTGCCAATGCTAATCCGCTAAGTTGAAAAAGTTTCAAATAAGCTTCTATATAAGCTCCAAATAACCAGGGAAATGCCATTCCATTGAAATAAGCAAATTTTTTATCGTTTTCAGAACCACTATAATGGGGACGAAATTTATCGCTTTTTGGAGTTAAAGAACGTAATCCACAATTAGCAAGCAGCTCTTTTGTAATGAAATCTAAAACTGATTTCTTTTGTCTTTTTCCAAGTGGAGAATATGGCAGTGAAACTGCAAAAATCATATTTGGGCGTACATTCAAATCTCTGTAATTGCCATCAATATAGTCATACAGGTAGCCGGCTTCGTTCATGAACTTGCCAACAAATGACTTACATGCAGTTTCAGCAGTATTACCGATGCTAACTGAGAGTTCTTTATTTCCTTTTTCTTTTGCTATCTCCTCTGCAAACTTTAGAGCGTTGTACCATAAAGCATTAAACTCTACCAGATAACCCGATCTGGGTATTACGGGATGACCATCGATAACAGAATTCATCCAACTAGCAGGGCTATCTTTTCCATTAGTGGTTAATAATGCATCTTCTTTATGAAAATATAAATTTGGATGTTTATCATCTATTATATAATTAACGATATCAAATAGCAAGTCGCTATATTTCTCTATAAATTTATCTTTAAATTCAATATGATATTGTTGTAGTGCCCATACAACCCATAAAAGTACGTCAGGATCATTTATTTGTTTTATATAACCCTTTGTGTTCTTGCCAGTCATAAAGTTTTTGAGATACGGAATTGAGCTGTCCATAATTTTTTCATAATCATCGGGCTTTCCAACAGCGAGTGTACATCCGGGAAGCGAGATAAATTGATCGCGAGCTCTCACTTTAAACCATGGATAACCGGCTAATAAATAATTTTCTCCATTACTAGGGATATAATAAAACTGATGACTAGAATTCTTGAGGCAGTTATAGAAATTAGACCGTGGAGTTCGCTTAGTTTTTTCGATGTTAAACTCATTTGCCAAATTAGAAGTATCAACTAAAATATCACCTGCCGAGAATATTATCTCCTCATTCTTATATATTGTCATCTCAAAACTGCCTGGCACATACAGGTCTTCGCTATAAGTATCGCCACTTTGAAGATCTTGAAGGTATTCAATATCACGATACCAGTCGGGATGATACATAAATTCTGGCTCTTTGTTGAATTGCATAAAGAGCTCGGGATATCCACTATACATGCAGGTGGATATACCATTCTCGACATTACGATATGATTTATCTACTTGATCATTCTCTATTGTTAGTTGTGATGCTTTACGGAATGCCAAAAAAGGTTTAAATCTAATCTTAGTAGGTGAGTGAGCGTCGATGAGAGTATATTTTATCATTATCCTATTTTCTTTAGATGAAAACAAAATCTCTTTAGAAAGAATTACACCACCAACCCGATAAATTGTTTTTGGTATGCTGTCGCTATTAAATTCACGAATATATTTATGCCCTTTGGGACTGTAATTGTCGCCGGCAAATCTATGGATTCCTAAATTGAATTCTGCCCCGTGTTGAATAACTGTTTCGTCAAAGGATGATAAGATTAGATGATTTTCGTCATCAAGAAAAGGTACTGGCATAACCAAAAGACCTTGGTACTTTGTAGTATTACAACCAGATATGGATGTGTTTTGATAAGCTCCTTTTCTATTAGTTCTTAGTACATTTCTGTATAAAGAATATTCGAGGTTGATCATTAGATCTCTATTGAATTTCAGATAACTCATCTTTTGGTAGTTTAAAGTTTATGTGAGTTGTATTAATTAATTCGAAAGATAATAAAATTGAAATTATAGAACAAATAAAAAAAAGAATTAAATTTGTTATTCTATGTATTTATATACTTCTATTAATTGTATTAATATCCACATATGGAAAGCGCTGTCTTAAATAGGTTAGAGAAGAAAAGGATAAAGTTGGCAATGATACCATCTTTGTTGGTTTTGGCTTTAATATGGTTAGCTTTTGTAATAGATCATACTGCTGTTTTTGGAAGTGAATTTTCGAAACTAGGCATATACCCGGGAGTTATAAAGGGACTTAGAGGAATATTTTTTTCTCCGTTGTTGCACTCCTCATTTTCACATCTTTGGTCAAACACACTTCCATTATTAATACAGATTTGGCTTCTGTTTTATTTTTATAGAAATATAGCATTTCCCACATTTATTTATTTATGGTTGTTGAGTGGTATTATTACTTGGATAATTGGAAGGAACTCATATCATATTGGTGCGAGTGGTTTAGTGTTTGCACTTTTGTTTTTTCTTTTTTTTAGTGGTGTTTTAAGAAGGTATATTCCTTTAATAGCTGTTTCACTTGTTGTGGCATTTATCTATGGTAGTACAGTATGGAGCATATTCCCAATAGCAGAATTGGTTGATGTTAACATCTCGTGGGAAGGTCATCTTTCGGGTGCACTAAGCGGATTGATTATTGCTTTAATTTTCAGAAAACAGGGTCCACAACGTCCGGTAAAAATATGGGTTGAAGAAAATGAAGAAAATGAAGAAAATGAAGAAAATGAGGATGTTGAGAATGCAGAAGCTGTTATAGATGATAACTTATAAAAAGATGCATTAAAAAGTACATAGGTTGCAGTAGTAGAAGAATTGCATTAATATAGTCTAGTTTGCTTTATTTTTTTATATTTTTGTGAGGGTTACCTGTATTATCAATATATAATTATTACGAATTTAATTTCAAAAAATGATTTTATGCAGTATAAAATAAAAGCAGCAATTGTAGGATATGGCAATATTGGCAAGTATGTATTGGAATCTCTAGAAACAGCTCCCGATTTTGAAGTCGTGGGAATTGTAAGACGCGATGCATCAAATATATCGACGGAACTAAAAAATTACAAGGTAGTAACTACTATTTCTGAACTCGAAAATATAGATGTTGCATTCTTAACAGCCCCTACACGAAGTGTAGAATCATTTGCTATAGATTGTCTTAAACTAGGAATAAACACAGTTGACAGTTTCGATATACACTCCAAAATTTTAGAACTACGCGAATCGCTAAACAGTGTGGCTAAAGAATATAATGCAGTTTCAATAGTAGCTGCGGGATGGGACCCCGGTAGTGATTCGATAATACGCACACTTCTTGAAGCTTTAGCTCCCAAAGGTATAACATATACTAATTTCGGTCCAGGAATGAGCATGGGGCACACTGTTGCAGTGAAGGCTGTTAAAGGTGTTAAAAATGCCCTTTCGATGACAATACCTACTGGAACGGGTGTACATCGAAGGATGGTTTATATTGAGGTTGAGGAAGGCTTTAATTTTCAGTCGGTATCAAAATCAATTAAAGAGGACGAATATTTTGTTCATGATGATACGCATGTATTTCAAGTAGATGATGTTGATTTGCTAAAAGATATGGGACATGGCGTACTAATGGAAAGGAAGGGTGTTTCGGGGAAAACACAAAATCAGTTATTCACCTTTGATATGCGAATTAATAATCCTGCTTTAACAGCTCAGGTGCTTGTAAGTGCTGCACGTGCAACTATGAAACAGCAGCCGGGAGCATATACGTTAATTGAAATTCCAGTAGTTGATCTTCTCCCTGGGGAAAAAGAATATTGGATCAAAAAGCTGGTTTAGAAGTTGCTACTTTTTCACTATCTTTGTAAAAAATATTAATTCATATGGATACACTACTCTCAGTAACCTGGAATGTAGACCCCACATTATTTACTATACTTGGTCGTGAGATACGCTGGTACGGACTGTTTTGGGTAATAGGTCTTATCGTAGCCGTAAACATCGTACAAAAAATATATAAGAAAGAAGATCTGCCCGAGAAATGGTTCGACTCTCTTTTTGTATATATGATAGTGGGTATAATTGTTGGGGCAAGACTGGGGCATTGTCTTTTTTATGAACCAGAATATTATTTGGCACATCCCTTTGAGATGCTTAAGGTTTGGGAAGGCGGGCTTGCCAGCCATGGTGGTGTAATAGGAATTCTTATAGCTGTATGGTTATATTCTCGTAAAATAACAAAGCAAAGCATGTTGTGGACATTGGATAGGGTAATGGTTCCTACCGGATTTACTGCAGCAATGATACGCTTTGGTAATCTTATGAATCACGAAATATATGGTGGTCCAACAGATCAACCGTGGGGATTTAGATTTGTTGATAATCTGTATCAATGGATGAATGGCGCAGAACCTATATATACTGATCCATCGCATCCTACACAAATTTATGAAGCTCTTGCATATTTGATTGTTTTTGCCATAACTATGTATATGTATTGGAATACTAGTGCTAAAGATAGGAAGGGACTTATCACAGGGGTTGGAATTATAATAATTTTTCTTTTCCGCTTCTTTGTGGAATTTGTTAAAAATGTACAGGTTGATGAGGAGTATTCTATGATTGAATCGACTGGATTAAATATTGGTCAGTGGTTGAGCATACCTTTTGTAATCTGGGGATTATGGCTCATTATAAATGGATTAAGAAAACCAGCCGTTGTGGCAGATACGCCTAAACAATCACAAATGTTTAAACCTAAACAAAAAAAGAAAAAGTAATCTAAGTGTACTTATTCTAGAAACCTATTACTGATAACTGCATAATATGTATAAACCTTTTGAAATTACCAGCAATTTCTATTATGTTGGTGTGAACGATAGAACTAAGCATCTTTTCGAGAGTATGTGGCCTTTGCCTCATGGAGTTTCATATAACTCATATATTATTGATGACAAAAAAACAGCATTAATCGATACTGTTGATATATGTTATTCGGATGTTTTTTTTAGAAAAATTACTTCATTACTAGGAGATAAACCAATCGACTATCTAGTAGTTAATCATATGGAGCCCGATCACTCTGGGTCTATTGAACTGTTAGTCTCCAGATATCCCAATATACAGATAGTGGGAAATAAACGTTCGGTTGACATGCTCAACGGTTACTATGGGATTACACAAAATGTAATTCAAATTGAAGATTTAGAAGAGCTGAATTTAGGTAAATATACTTTGCAGTTTTACATGACACCAATGGTGCATTGGCCGGAGACAATGATGACCTATGTAAAAGAAAATAGAGTTATTTTTAGTGGTGATGCTTTTGGAACATTTGGTACAATAGATGGAGGCAAATTGGATACTCAGTTGAGAACAGAGAAGTATCGCGACGAAATGATAAGATACTATTCAAATATTGTAGGTAAATTTGGCTCTCCGGTGCAAACTGCTTTAAAGAAGCTTTCGGGTGTAGAGATAGATATTATTTGTTCTACACACGGACCGGTATGGACTAAGGAAGGAAGTGCTGCTGAAGTTGTGAGTTTATACGACAAGCTTAGCAGATATGATGCGGATAATGGTCTGGTTATCGCTTATGGCAGTATGTATGGACACACTGAAGAACTTGCTGAAACTATCGCTTATGCAGCTGCAGAGAATGGTCTAAAAGATATTGTTATGCATAATGTTGCCAAAAGTCATGTTTCTGATATAATTAGAGATGTATTTAAATACAAGGGCTTAATAATTGGATCACCCACATACAATAACAAGTTATATCCCGAAGTAGAAAGTTTAGTGTCCTCCCTTCAAAATCGCAATATTAAGGATAGACTATTTGGTTGTTTTGGTGGCTTTACATGGTCTGATGCATCAGCAAAGAATTTGTTGTCCTTTGCCAATGAAATGGAGTTTGATTTAATTGCAGATCCAGTGGTTATTAGACAAGGAATGTTGAGCAATGTGCAGGATGCAGCTCATAACTTGGGTAAAATTATGGCAGGGAAACTTTTGAATACAGAAATAAATAAAATAGAATTAACAATAAAAGAATTATGAGACTTATTATTCAACCTGAAGCCAATATGATGGCACAGTGGGCTGCGAATTATATAGCAGCAAAAATAAATAATGCTAAACCTACTGCAACTAATCCTTTTGTTTTAGGTTTGCCCACAGGGTCTACACCCTTAAAAACATACAAAGCCTTAATTAAATTATATGAAACAGGGCAGGTGTCTTTTGAGAATGTGGTAACATTTAATATGGATGAATATATTGGCTTAAATTCAGATCATCCTCAAAGTTATCACACATTTATGTGGAATAACTTTTTTAATCATATTGATATTAAAAAAAATAATGTGCACATTTTAGATGGTATGGCAGCAGATCCTATAGCAGAATGTGAAGCATACGAAAAATCAATGAAAGATGTTGGAGGCATCGATTTGTTTCTCGGTGGAATAGGTTCTGATGGACATATTGCTTTTAATGAGCCTGGATCTTCATTATCATCAAGAACAAGAATTAAGACATTAACTACAGAAACAGTAATAGCCAATTCAAGGTTTTTTGATAATGATGTTAATAAAGTTCCTAAAACTGCATTAACAGTGGGTGTAGGTACAATACTAGATGCCAAAGAAGTGCTTATATTAGTAAATGGACACAACAAAGCACGCGCCTTATATCATGCAGTAGAAGGAGCTATTAATCAAATGTGGACTATAAGTGCACTGCAAATGCATGAAAAAGGAATTATAATATGCGATTATGATGCTTGTAGCGAATTGAAGGTAGGAACATATAAATACTTCCTGGATATTGAGCATGAAAACTTAGATCCTGAAGCTCTACTGAAATAATTTGTAAATTATATAAAAATAAAGGAGTGTGAACTAATAATTCACACTCTTTTTTGCGTCATACGATACCACCTTAACGTTTATCTTTTATATTTAACAGCGATATTGATGATTATACTGAACAACCAGTGAAGTGATTTGTTCACAAATTATAGTCACAGATTATATCTTAATATTCAAGATGAAAGCTCTTTATATATTAAATATCCTTTTTTTTCTTCTATCTGCTTTTAATGTTTCATATGCAGGTAATTATATTTTGATTAATAATACCGGTACTTTGATTAATAATATCGGTACTGAAACTAGTACGAAAGTAAAAGTAATGGACTTTAATGAGTTTGAGCCGCTCTTACATCAAGAAATGGATACAGTATATGTTATTAATTTTTGGGCCACCTGGTGCGGTCCATGTATTAAAGAAATCCCCTATTTCGAGCAATTGGGCGTAAAGTACCAAGAAAGTAACCTTAAAGTTATTATGGTTAGTTTGGATATGCCCAATCAAATCGAGTCTAAGCTTATTCCATTTATTGAAAAGAACAATATGAAAAATGAAATTATCCTTTTGGATGATCCCGATTTCAATAGCTGGATTCCACGTGTTAATAACGAGTGGACCGGTGCTATACCTGCTACTCTAATATATAGTAATAGTTTTAGAGAGTTTTATGCTAAAGAGCTTACGTTTACTGAATTGGAAGAAATTGTGAAACCGTTATTATCCAATTAACATTTAAAAAACCATAAAGATGAAAAGACAATTATTGATTTTCACACTATTTGCATTAAGTGCAATAACATTAAGTGCACAACCTATATCGGTGGGGAGTGTGGCTCCCGATTTCGCCTTAAAAAATATAGATGGCTCTACTATTTCGCTATCTGATTATTCAAATGAAAAAGGAGTCATGGTTATTTTTTCATGCAATCCATGCCCTTATGTGATTGCTTATGAAGATAGAATTATAGATTTGCATAATAGATATGCTGCTCAAGGATTTCCATTAGTATTAATCAATCCGAACGATGCAGATAAGCAGCCAGTTGATTCTATGGATGAAATGAGAGTAAGGGCAGAGGAGAAAAATTATCCTTTCCCATATCTAAAAGATGTTGACCAAAGTATTTATAAAGCCTATGGTGCAACAAGAACCCCCGAAATCTTTTTACTGAAAAACAATGGAGATGGAAGTTTTGTTGTTGCTTATACAGGCACAGTTGACGACAACTACAAAGATGCATCAGCTGTCAATGTTTCATATGCTTCAAACGCGGTAAATGCATTATTACAAGGAGAAGAACCTAATCCAACATCAACAGTTGCGATAGGTTGTTCGATAGTTGCAAAGAATTAGTGTTTTAGGATTATCTAATCGCAGAATACTCTTGCGATAAAAAGGGATCCGTCAGACCAAGTTCCATTTGGAGCAATGGCCTGACGGATTATTATTTATATCATCAAATTAAAATTAGTAAACTACATCTTTAAAACCCTCGGGATCTCTTTTAAACTTAACATCTATATAGGGGCAACTAGGTTTAACTTTATACCCTTTTTCACGAGCAAATTTAACCATCTCATCAAACAGTCTGCCGGCTATACCTTGACCTTCAAGTTCAGAGCGGACACCTGTATGTATTGCATCCAATACATTTTCTGATATTATAAAATCAAGTTCTGCAACCTGCCTGCCATCTTTTTCGATAAAAAAACTTCCTTTGTTATCGTCTAACCTTTTTTGAATTTCCATAATCTATAATTTTTATATTTATTCAAAAGCTCAATATTACATTATTTACAAACAAAGACATTTATGATTTGTAAAAATCTAATGAATAGGCTCTTTTCATATTTTAAAACATCACTTCAATGTATTTTGTTCTCTTTATGATAGTTATATGGTGAAAAGAGAGATAAAAGTGATTATATTTGCCGTTAGAATACAATAACTATAATTTTTATGAAACGTTTTAACTTAGCTTTCTTTTTAATACTCTTTTTTATAAACACTGCTCATCCTGCTAAAGTAGATACATTGAGTGTGTATAGCACAAGTATGGATAAGGAAATTAAGAGTGTGATTGTTAAACCCGAATCTTACAAAGGGGACAAATCACTGCCTGTACTTTACCTTCTTCATGGGTACAGTGATAGTTATAATGGATGGATTAAAAAAACTACTTCTTTGAAAGAGCTAGCCGATATTCATGAAATGTTTATTGTATGTCCCGATGGCGGGTTTGATAGCTGGTATTGGGATAGCCCTATCGATCCTAGTTATCAATATGAAACATTTATATCTGAAGAGCTGATAAAATGGATAGATAATAATTATAATACAATTGCTTCGCGAGAGGGACGTGCAATAACTGGATTAAGCATGGGTGGACATGGTGGATTATATCTAGGATTCAGAAATCAAGATGTATTTGGTGCCTGTGGTAGTATGAGTGGTGGAGTAGATATCAGACCATTTCCTAACAACTGGGGTATGAAAAAATATATAGGCGAACAATCAGAAAATCCAGATAACTGGAATAATTATACTGTAATGGGCATGCTTCACTTACTTAAACCAGGCGATTTAAGCATTATAATTGATTGTGGAAAGGATGATTTTTTCTACGAAGTAAACGAGGCACTTCATCGTGAATTATTATATCGTAATATACCACATGATTATATTATACGTCCCGGGGTACATAATTGGGATTATTGGGCAAATGCTATTAAATTCCAGCTGCTATTTTTTAATGAGTTTTTCACCTCCCATAATCAGTGATTAAATTTTAATTACATACATTTCAAGAAAATGCTAAACTTAAATTACTGAATTTTAATATAAGATAATAAGAATTATACAGTTTCAACTTTACCCGACTTTACATAATATATGAAACCTTCAACATTTGTGTATCCCATCTCGGTTATACTTTTCATATATCGTTTTACCTGATATTTGTATTTTGTTTCTTCGCTGTCACCAAATTTGTAATCCACTACAATAACTCTGTCTTCACCAATCATTACACGGTCGGGCCTACTTATCCCACTTCCGGGATGTAAAACTACTGCTTCGTTTAAGACAGTATAATTCCCTCTGTACCATTCTATAACTTCGGGTTTTGTGAGATAACCTTCAATCTCGCTAATAATTATATCTCTATTATCTTCTTTTATTTCACCTTCCGATATTTTTCTATTCACTGCTACCGGGATATCTTCGAGCTTCTCGATATTACTGACAATATCGTGCATCATATTTCCATAGTCTCGACTACCATCATCACTAAAAAAGCCAATTGAATTGAGTTTCAGTTGAAGTCGATTATCAAATGGCTGAGAGTGCCATTTGCCGGATTTATATGTGCTAGATACATGTGAGTCAGTTTTTCTATCATGTTTATCGGGGCTCCCTAATTCTAAAATCGATGCACCATCAATTTCTTTTAAGTTTTCTCCCGAAAGAGTAGGAGCATTGATTATACCTCTTTCTAAAAGAATAGCTACATCACTAATGTTATCACCCTTTCCTGGTTTAGGAGCAAATATAATGAGACGGTGTTTAGCGCGAGTAAAAGCTACGTATAGCAAATTTAGATTATCTATCAATGTTAGCTTCTTTTCGTTTAAATAATCATCTCTAAAAATTGTATCAACCAACCTCTTCGAGTATTTCAGAGGAATAACATTGAGATCGTTAAATGGTGCAACATTGGGCTTGCACCAGATAATATTATTGCTGGGGCCAATTTCAAACTTCCAGTTGACAAAAGGCATAATTACTGCGCCAAATCCTAAGCCTTTTGATTTGTGAATGGTGATTAATCTTATTGCATCTTGATCTTCTGGTGAGAACAGAGTTTTATCTTTACCTTTATCATCCCACCAATCGATAAAAGCATTAATATCGGCAGATTTATCAACACTAAATTTAAGGGCGATATCTAGAAAAGCCTGTATATATGCATTTTCTTTTTCTTCGAGACTTTCAACTGACACTGTAATAAATCTTTCTATCATGTCATAAAAAGGCAACGCGCTCAGTTCATTTAAAAGATGCTTTATGTCGTCAGGGAAATCTCTGTTCCACTCTTCACGGTAGGCCAGCAATGCTTCGTTGGGAGTACATTTTGCTTTGAATCGATAAAATTCATAAATTGCCATCATACGTAATCTCTCATCGTCTGGGCTGCGTAAATATCTCATAATAGAGATAATAGTAATTACACTCTGTGCGCTACCAATTAATAGCGCCTCATTAGAGATTATGTCATATCTATAACGAGACTGAGGATGTTCATCGCTATACTCAAGTAATGCCTCTGCAACCTCCACAGCTTCTCTGTTAGATCTAACCACTACAGCAATATCCTTAAGTGAGAAACCCTGATCTTGCAGAGATTCAATTTCTAATGGAAGCCTTCTTAGTGCCTCATCCTTCCATTCGTTATCTTTATCTAAGAATGTGACTTTTACATGCCCTCTACTATCACTTTTTCTCTCAGGTATATATTGATACAAATCGCCGTATGCATTTGCTATCTGATTATTTTCATCATCGTTGGCAATTGCATTATAATCGTTTTGCAATATGGCAGCTGCCGACTTGAAGAATGTATTATTAAACTCCACAATTTTGGCATCGCTTCGCCAATTAGTATCTAAAAGATGCTTCTCTAAATATTCTTTAGGGAAATCCACATCCACTTGCTCTTCTAATAATCGCCAATCGGAATTTCTAAACCTATAAATACTCTGCTTTACATCACCCACAATAAGATTGAAATTACCAGATGCCAAACTCTCCTCAATTAATGGTTTAAAGTTATCCCACTGCATTCGTGAAGTGTCTTGAAACTCATCAATCATATAATTTGTAATTCTTGTACCGGTTTTTTCATATATAAATGGAGAGTCGGAACCTGCAATTATATCATTTAAAAGCTCTGTAGTATCAGAAATAAACAAAACATTATTTTCTTGTTGCAGTTTTTGCAACCTTTTCTTTATATCATTCAGAATCCCTAATGCATAATAATTTTGTAGGATAGCTTTTGAGCTATTGTAGTTTATATTATTCTCATAAAGATCAATAACCAGTTTAACACAATCGTTCAGTCCTGCTTTATATGCATTTTCCATCTTTCCAATAATATCAGCAGATGTCTTTTTGATATACCATGATTCGATATTGTCGGGGAAACTAAGAAATGTTTTTGTCATATCAGGCACACCACCTTTTGCAATAACATCAAATTTACAAAACTGTGATTTGCTTCCTCCTCTAAAGTCCTCAGGCAGTAAATCGTTGTTACTCATGATTGCAACAGCCCGTTCACCCACTTCTTTAAGTTCCGACTCATACCCTCTTACTATTCTCATAAGCATCTGCTTATAATTCTCTAGATGTGCTTTATCTTGAATGGTAGTCTGCTCATCATCAGTTAGCGACTTATATGTTTCATTAAACAGTTCACCTCCAAGCTGCAAAACCTCTCTTTCAACTCTCCAACTCTTACCCTCTTCAATGCTATTTTGCATAAACCTCAAAAGCCATTCTGTGAGAGCTTTATTATTTGGATCGTCAAGTTCAGAAAGCATAAGATCAACAGTCTCCATTAAAAGTGCACTATGGTCAACTTCAACATTATAGCCACCTGCAAGTCCCATCTCGCGAGTAAACGCACGCATGGTTTGCTGAAAGAATCTGTCTATTGTACTTATAGAAAAGGAGGAATAATCATGAAGTATTGTTTCTAATAAGTTTTTAGATATTGTTCTGATATATTTTTCATCTAAACCGAACTTCTCAATTAATCCACTTAGAAATTCAGATTCAGATCCCGATGCAAGTTTAAAAAGTTCATCAATAATTCTCGACTTCATCTCATCTGTAGCCTTATTTGTAAAGGTAACAGCCAATATGTGCTTATGGTTATTAGGTTTAGAAAAGAGCAAATTCAGGTACTCTCTCGTAAGACGATGTGTTTTACCAGACCCTGCAGATGCTTTTATTATATGCAACGATGCATTTTCAGATGATACGTGATTTAACATACCCCTCTTTTTGTAAAATATCCAGAACTTTGTTGCGATGATCTCCTTGAATTATTATATCACCATCTTTTGTTGAACCTCCTACACCACATTTAGTTTTAAGCAGTTTTCCTAAAGTAATAAGATCTTCTTCATTGCCACTGAATCCTGTAATAAGTGTAACCGATTTTCCTTTCCTGTTTCTTTTATCTAGACTAATGCGTAACTGTTGTTTACCTTCGGCTAAGGTTTCAATATTATTATCGCTATCATCATTAAAGTGATAATCAGGATTTGTAGAATATACTATATCCAGTTTTTTTTTCCAATCATTCATAATTACCCCGTTTTTTTCTATTGCTTTTCTGTAATTATTCTACTCTAAATATGCTTATCTTATCTAATAGAGACATAATCATTATTAAAACAAAGATAAGTTTTTTTAGGTATAGATTAAATTAAAATGTAACCATCTCCAAAAAAATATGTAATTTAGTGATTCCAATAAAAAATAGTAATTATGACCGAAACTGTTAAAGTACATTGTTTAAATACAGATGAATATAAAGACATACCAATTGGCTCATCATTAGTTGACCTTATAGATCTGATTGGTGTGAAATCAAATTATCTCATCGCAAATGCTAAAGTCAATAATAAAACAGAATCACTATCATATAGAGTTTATAGACCCAAAACCGTGGAGTTCGTAAACCTTTCAAACTCATCTGCAATGCGTACATATGTGCGTTCACTCTGTTTCATTCTAGCCAAAGCAGTAGATGATATTTTACCTCATGCCAAGATGTATATTGAACATGCAGTTTCTCGAGGATATTATTTTCAGATAGAGTCTGATGTACCGGTTGGTATACCCGAACTAGATGCGGTGCGCAATCGTATGAAAGAAATTGTGGATGCCGATATACCATTTGTTCAAGTTGAAGAAGAGACTGTTAAGGTTGTAAAGCTATTTAAGGAGTTGGGGATGGAAGATAAAGCTGCTCTACTCGAAACCTCAGATTTATTATATTCAAGATACTCTAAATTAGAAGAATATATAGATTATTTTTATGGATGCCTTACTCCTTCTACAGGTTATATTACAATGTTTGACATTAAGCCTCATAATGGAGGTTTTTTATTACGAGTTCCAAACCGTCATAATCCTATAGAATTAGAACCCGAAGTATATCAAGAAAAACTATTGAATATATATAGAGAGCATTTGAATTTCTTGAAAATTATTGAACTTGATAACGTGGGCGATCTTAATACGGCTATCAAAGAAGACAAAGTTTACGAAGTAATTCAGGTGGCAGAGGCGTACCAGTCGATGCAAATAAATGATATTGCAAGCGATATCGCAAAAAGATTTAAGGATGGTGTGAGAGTTGTTTTCATATCTGGTCCTTCTTCTTCTGGCAAAACTACCTTTCGCAAAAGACTGGAAGTGCAATTAAGAGTAAATCTTTTAAAACCTGTAGGCATTTCGTTAGACGATTATTTTATAGATAGAGATAAAACTCCTTTAGACGAACATGGAGAAAAAGACTATGAATCTCTTTATGCGCTTAACTTAGAGCTATTTGAGGATCATATGCTTAAACTTATGAAAGGTGAGAAGGTGGAGCTCCCATTTTATAATTTCGTATCAGGAATGAGTGAATACCGTGGCAACTTCCTGAAGATGGACGAAAATAGCATCTTAATAGTAGAGGGAATACATGGATTGAATCCAGAATTAACTTCACATATTCCTACCGAAAATAAATTTCTCATATATGTATCGGCACTAACAACAATTTCGCTCGACGATCATAACTGGATTCCGGCATCAGATAATAGGCTTATACGTCGCATTGTTAGAGATTACACATACAGAGGATACTCAGCGCAACAAACAATTTCACGTTGGGATAGTGTAAGACGTGGTGAGGATAAATGGATATTCCCATTTCAAGAAAATGCTGATGTGATGTTCAACTCAGCTATGATATATGAGTTGGCGGCAATCAGGCAACATATAGAACCTATTTTAATGCAGGTTCCACGCACAGTGCCCGAATATTCAGAAGCATATCGCTTATTAAAATTCCTTAGCTACTTCAATCATATCACCGACCGTGAACTCCCGCCTACATCACTATTAAGAGAGTTTTTAGGAGGTAGTAGTTTCAGGTATTAGCATTTTCATATACTTGTAATTTCATATACAAGCAACATCAGATTTAAAATTGATGTTATAAAAAGTGATGTTTTTATATATAGAATACTTTAAAAGAGAAAGAAAAATTGATCAAAAATGATATTATTTGTGCCATATCCACACCTCCTGGTATGGGGGCACTAGCCATTATACGCTTGTCAGGTACAGGTTCCATTTCATTAACAGATAAAATCTTTAAATCGGTTAGTGGTAAAAAGCTGTCCGATGCTCAGCGTAATACAGTTCATTTTGGACGAGTTTTTGATAAAGAGGAAATTCTAGATGAAGTCTTAGTTACAGTATTTCATGCACCTCATTCTTTTACTGGAGAAGAAAGTGTAGAAATCTCATGTCACGGTTCAGTTTACATTCAACAGAAGCTTTTAGAGCTATTTCTTTCAATAGGATCACGATTAGCTCATGCAGGGGAATTCACACAACGCGCTTTTAAAAATGGAAAGTTCGATTTGAGCCAAGCCGAGGCTGTCGCCGACCTCATAGCATCAGAATCAAAAGCCTCGCATCGTGTGGCAATGAATCAGATGCGTGGAGGTTTTGCTAAAAAGCTAGCCCTGCTACGCGATAAATTATTGCATTTTGCCTCACTTATTGAGCTGGAACTCGATTTCTCTGAAGAAGATGTTGAGTTTGCAAACAGAAATCATCTTTTTGATCTTACAATCGATATCGAAAAGGAGATAGAGATACTTGCGGACTCATTCAGAATGGGAAATGCCATAAAGAGTGGTATTCCTGTTGCAATTATTGGAGAAACTAATGTGGGTAAATCAACCCTCTTAAACTTACTGCTTAACGAAGATAAAGCAATCGTAAGTGATATTCATGGCACCACACGAGATGTTATCGAAGATGTTGTAAATATAAACGGTGTAACATTTAGGTTTATAGATACAGCAGGTATCAGGCAGACCAGCGATCTGATAGAAACTATGGGTATTGAGCGTACATATCAAAAAATAGAACAGGCCTCAATAATTATATGGATGATTGATTTAACAACTTCAATTGATAAAATAGAGTTGCTGGCATCACAAATTTATCATAAACTTCAAGATAAGAATCTTATTATACTGTTTAATAAGGCAGACTTAATATCTGAAGATCAACAGGAAGAGTTTAAGTTTTTGCTCCCTGATCTTGAGGCTTCTAGGTTATTTATATCGGCAAAGCAACAAAATAACACCAATCAACTTCAAGAACTTTTGGTTAATACAGCATCAATACCAACAATTGGCGAAGATGATGTTATCGTTACAAATATGCGTCATTATGAAGCTTTAAAAAAGGCATTAGAGGCTATCATAAGAGTTAAAGAGGGACTCGAGCTTGAAATCACTCACGATTTTCTGGCTCAGGATATACGTGAGTGTATGTTTTATCTTGGTGAGATTACAGGGCAAATATCTACTGATGAAATACTTGGTAACATATTTAGTAAGTTTTGTATCGGAAAATAGCCTCTCGAAAGTATGAAGAGATTATTTCTTATATTATCCATATTTTTAATAAATCAATTATATGCTCAAACAGGATATAGCAACGATAGTCCTGTTAATGCATTGCACGATTATCCAAAAGGGATTTCAGAAGTAATCTTTTCAATGACTAACGATTTTCCTAATAACACTCAACTATCTATTGCTATTATTGAAAATAATAAGACTAGTTTTTATGGTATTATAAAAACAAACGATACAATAAAACCAATCAAAAATCAGAACAAAGTGTTTGAAATTGGTTCTATTACTAAAATCTTCACTTCAAATATATTGGCGTCATTTGTAGAGGATGATAAAATTAAACTAACAGACCCAATTAATTCTTATTTTCCTTTCAACTTCAATAATAGCACAATAATAACGTTTAAGGATTTAGCTAATCACACTTCAGGATTAAGTAGACTGCCCGAAAATTTGGATTTAAGTAATGGAATTAATCCATATAAGAATTATGGAAAAAGACAATTAGAGGAATATCTAAAAAATCACTTAAATTTAGAAAATGGAATAAAGAAATCATACTCCTATTCAAATTTAGGTACAGGTTTATTAGGCTACACGCTTGGGTTAGTGGAGAATACTAGTATTCAGGAATTAATTCAAAGGCTCGTTTTTGATAAGTACAAAATGTGCAATTCTTATACAAAACCTAATAGTTTAGATAGCATAATTGTGAAAGGGCAAAATTCTAAAGGAGAAATAGCATCTAATTGGGATTGGGATGTTTTGTTTGGAGCAGGGGGAGCATTGTCTACAACTGAAGACTTAGCTAAGTTTGCGGCTGCACAATTTAATCCCATTAATACAGAACTTGCATTAACAAAAATACCTACTTTCACTATCAATGAAAATATGAAAATAGGGTTGGGTTGGCATATCTTAAAATCTAATAAAGGAGAGGATGTTTTTGTGCATAATGGGGGAACAGGGGGTTATTCATCTTCCATTGCAATAAATATTGATGAAAAAAAAGCAGTAATTATTTTATCAAACCTCTCGGGTTTTCATGAAAAAATGGGAACCATTGAGAAATTGTGTTTACATTTACATAGTAATAATTAAGATAGTATTCCTTTTAATCCCTAACCATTTAAAATATGAAAAGCAGGATACAAGAAAATATTTTTAACTCAGAATATCTTGAATTGCTATACAGAGCTGACAAAAAAGGATTTGAAAAAGCATTCTTAGAAATTTACCCCGAAATTTCTGATCAAAAGATTTCTGACTTCTGGAAAACCCGATTAGAATATGAAAATAAGAAGGAGGTTTCAGTTAATACCAGTAAAGCCGAAATACTATTTCTACTTTCTGCATGTGCTATAGCTGGTTTTCTTATGCAAATTCCACACATATTTGGACTTAATTTTAATGATGAAATATTTTATCAAAAGAATATAGCCATTATAATATTACTTGGACTATCAATATATGCTTTTATTACAAAAGCTACAATCAAGCCTAAACATATATTTATTACCGTTTTCGTATTTATTATTTCTGCTGTTTATATAAATATGCTTCCATCAGATAGAAATAGTGATTCGGTTTTATTGGTTTTTATCCATTTGCCCCTTATGCTTTGGTGTCTTTATGGTCTTGTGTTTATCGACTTTGATAGCTCCAATAAATTAAAAAGAATAGATTACATTAAATACAATGGTGAATTAGCTATCATGGTAGCCATAATTTTAATAGCAGGATTCATATTAACAGCAGTAACACTCGGATTGTTTTCCGCGATAGATTTGAATATTGAGCGTTTTTATTTGGATTATATCGTTATGACCGGGTTAGTTTCCATACCTATTGTAGCAACATATATCATTCGTAAATACCCGTATGTGGCCAATAAAATAGCACCAATAATAGCAAATATATTTAGTCCTCTGGTTCTGATAACTTTAATAGTTTACCTTATTTTTATTTTAAAAACCGATAAAGACCCATATAACGATAGAGAGTTTTTAATTATCTTCAATCTCATGCTTTTGGGTGTCACCTCAATTGTAGTGTTTTCAATTTCAGGAACATCCATAAATAAGAGACAAAGATTTAATGAGCAAATTCTTTTAGTACTTACATTTATTACTCTTATCATAGATATAATAGCAGTTTCTGCAATAATTTATAGACTAGGTGAGTATGGATTCACTCCTAATAGAACAGCAGTTCTAGGTTCAAATTTATTGATTTTCGGAAACTTACTTCTGATAATGATCGATTTATATAAAGTGAATTTTAAAGATAAAGAAATTAAACAAGTTGAACTTACCATAGCCAAATATTTACCAGCATATGGCATATGGACAGTTTTTATAGTATTTATATTACCTTGGTTATTCGGGCTGAAATAATCACAAACAGTTTCAAATGAAATGTATAAGATTGCATAGATAGTTGCCAATGGGTAATTTCAACTCCACGTGTCATCTTGAATTTTCCACTTAAGGAGCTTGGTTATAAACAACTCATTTTTCCAAGTACCCCTTCATCCCTTTCAATATATCTCTCCAACCCACTCTAAAGCTAGCTTCGGAGAAATATTTGCTGTTCTCATCTGCTACTTCTTCAAGATTGTTGTGGGTTAGAATAACTTTAGTTGAATTTTTATCCGGAATCAGTTCCCATGTTAATATGGAGGTACCAGCACTATATCCGGGATATTCCCACGTATGCACAAGTTTTTTGTTTGGTATAACTTCAAGTATTTTAAATAAATGACGAAAATTGTGTTCTCCGTCTTCATCAGTTATAGAAACAATGAAATCGTATATCTCTCCCTCTTTTGCTTCAAAGTTTGAAATATTGAAATACCACTTTTTCATTTCCTCAGGCTCCGTTATTGCCTTCCAAACATTTTCAACCGAATTATTTATATTTATTTCCTTTTGCAGCATAATGTTATGGTTATTTTATTAGACAATATAAATTGAATAATTAATTTAAAGAAGTTCTGAAATATTCTTTAGTTTCTTTACAGCCGGAGCGTTCAACACATCACCATTTATATCAAACCTTGAGCCATGACAAGGGCAATCCCATGATTTCTCTGCCTGGTTCCAGTTTACAGTGCAATAGAGGTGAGTGCAATCACTTTGTAATATATGGCTTACACCTCCAGCATCTTTATAAACAGCAAGCGTATCTCCTTCATATTTAACAACCTTCCCTTGGTCGTTTTTAAGTTCAGCTAATGATACTATCTTACTAACAGCTAATTTATCTACTACCATATGCTTAATAACACTACCTGCTTCTGTTATAATATTATTAAGTCCCGCCATAGGCTTCACACGTGATGGAGAAAAAAGATCTTGGTAATCGCTGCTCCCTGTGGAAATAATATCGCTAATAGTTTTTGCAGCAAGAGTGCCAAATATCATACCGTTGCCGCTATATCCGGTGGCACAGTAAACATTATCGGGACTACCGGGCAGGTGTCCAATATATGGAAGTCCGTCTGCTGGTTCGTAAAATTGCGAGGACCATCTGTATGCAATAGATTCTATATCAAAATGCATGCCCAGATAGCTCTCTAACCTTTCAAAACTATCTGTGGTATTATCAACATCGCCAGTTTTATGATCTTCGCCACCGGCAATTAAATAGTCTTCGCCATCTATGTTGTGCGTACGGTAATAATGGTATGGCTCAAACATGTCATAACCAAGAGCTTCTGGGTAATTGCCACTTCTCAGCTTAACTGCCATAACATAGCTTCGGTATGGTGCGTTTCTGAAATGCATAATATTTCTGCCTGGTGGTATATGGGTAGCGTAAACTAAATGTTTGCTTATAATATTTCCTTTAGTTGTTGTTGCAACTATATCATCCCCTTCTTTATCAACAGATGTAACTCTGCAATCTTCAAGAAATAATCCCCCTAAGTTGATAAACTCTTTTAGTAATATCCTTAAGTACTTTAAAGGATGAAACTGAGCCTGATTAGGTATCTCAACAACCCTCACGGAGGGTATTCCAAATGGATTATTATCTACTTCAAATGTATCGAGTCCCACTTGACGGTGCCCTTCAAGTATTTGTTCAAGCTCCTCATCCTGAGATTCATCTAGTGAGAATAAATATCCAGGGCGTGTAGAATAATCGCAGTAAATCTGATAGGTATTAATATTATCTTTAATTATGTCGTGCACCTCCATAGCTCCATTTGCAAGTAGCTTGGCAGATTCCAGACCAAAGTCTTTTATTACTTGAAAGTATGGAGTATCAAAGAAAGTGTTTAAGTGTGCAGTTGTTCCGCCGGATGTTCCGAAGCCCATATTGTTGGCCTCTACGAGTATACTGTTTATACCTTTTTTCTGAAGCATCAATGCGCATGTGATTCCTGTAATTCCGGCACCTACAATTACAACTTCTTTATTGGGAGTTACATCTGTTTGTGCTTGCCCGTAATGCTTAATTTCGGACTGCCATATGCTTTCTAACTGACCGTCTCTTTCCATATCAATACCGGTTTTAGTTGTTAATACATAAGATCATAAGTGTATACCTATGAGCTTAAAACCGTAAGTGATTGGTATTTGTTCACAGCTTCAGGTATTTATATTTATTAAAGGCGACAAATATTATATTCAATTATTATAAACTTAAGTTAGATTATATCAAGCTTGGGCAAACGAAATACTGTTTTCTAAAAACCAAAATAGAAGATATCAGAAATGGAGTTTATCCTGATTTGACCTATGAATGAATTTATAAGATTGATATCTGCAAAAATGAAGAAAACGGCTATAGTGAAGATGATGCCATAAATACTACCTGTAATATGTGCAGAGTGATTAATGCCACCAACTTGCTTTTTATCTAAAGATATAGAAATTAATATAAATATGATTCCAAATAAAAATGCGGGCAACATAATAGGTATAAACAATATACCCATGTAATTCATTGGGTTAATGAGCACATAGGCAAAAATTATGGCAGATACTGCTCCTGATGCGCCTAGGCTGTAATATGAAGCATTATCTTTTTTCTTGAAATAAGTTGGAATAATTGAAACAAGCAAAGCTGAAAGGTATAGGAGGATAAATAAAACAGAACCTGTAGTTTGTCCTAAAACCGATTTAAAAGTACGTTCAATTTCAGGTCCAAAGAAGTATAAAGTAAACATGTTAAAGATAAGGTGAGTATAATCGGCATGCACAACTCCGTATGAAAATAATCTATACCCATTGCCCTGCTTCACAGCTGGTGGATGAAAAATGAGCCTGCTCATTAATTCGTTGTCTTTAAATGCTCTAATGGAAATAAGGGAAGTTATAACAATGATGATGATTGTAATCATGTGTCTTTCAATTCACTTGTTAAAGAACTGTGGTTAATGCATAATACTCAGGCTTGTCGGCATAAATAAAAATAAGCGATCCATCCTTTATGGTGTTAATGATTGGTTTGTTAAGCTCTTGTGGTAGAGCTGGACAACCAAAACTTCTACCTAATCTACCTGTTGATTTAATGAACGCTTCATTGCAATAATCGGCACCGTGAATCACAACCGCACGTGGACGTGCTAGGTCGTTTATCCCTTTCTCAAGACCATCTAGTCTGAGCGAATATCCATTCCCCCCATTATATGTCTCGGCAGTTCTGTAAAAGCCCAAAGAACTTTGGTATGATCCGTTTTTGTTAGAAAATGAAGTAGCATAATTACCTCCACTATTGCGTCCATGCGCCACATGAGTAACGTAAAGAACCTCTTTTTTTGAAAGATCCAAAACGTACATCCTTTTTTCTGTAGAAGGTAAATTAAAATCGATGATTGTGAGGAGGTTATTCTTATTGTTATTTAACTTTTTATAACCCACATAGGCCGCTTCAAAGGCATTAAAGTCTATTAATCCCTTCAAATTCATCAATTCATATATTAGTTCCGTTTCATTTGTTAACCGTTCACTCATAGATAAGCTTTTCTTAGGTGAATCGTTTCCTATAGGGAATGTTAGCGCTGATAATAAAATGAAAGCGATGGAAAATATTGTAGTTCGCATAATTATATTCAGAAGATTTTCTCCAAATATAATAATTTTGAATTACAAAAAAGTTAATCAATTACAACCACAACTGTCTCTTTAACAGTTGCCCAGTCGTAAATAAACTCTGAGTGCGAAGAAGCATTTCTAACACACATATGCGAGCGTGGTATTGTGCCCAGGGTAGGACTCCATTCAATTATACTTTGTCGAGGATACTGCACGGGCACGCCATGTATATACCCTCCATTAGTAAACCGGGATGCAAATGGAGCATAACCCGCCAACTCACTCGATCCATCTTTGGTGTAATACATCTTCTGCTTCTGTTCTTGAACAGCAAATACACCAACTGGTGTTTCAAGTGCATAGGGTGGGTTGTGAACACCCGTTGTGGCTGGATTCATACTTAATATATACCATCCATCTTCTCTTTTCTCAATTACGGCAATATTCTGATTTGTAACGTCCACCACAGCTACTTTATTTATGCTAATGGTATCACCCCACTTGACAAGGTATCTTTGTGGTAATAAAAACTCCCCCTCAAATGAAACTCCCGATACTTTAACCATTTCAGTTGTGTCACTATCTAAAATTTTAACCAACCATCCATCTCTTCCATAGCGTGTAAGGGTGGTGTCGATATCTGAAGTGTATAGGGGAACCGACTGGTATCGTTCTACTCCATATTGATCTGACACTCGTTTATATTCGTTTCTCACAAAATCGGCTACTGTGGGTGCTTCGCCATTCATGTTTTTGTAATTGCTAAATATAGCCCAGTTACCACCTTTTGCAACTTCATTATCTATGTGTGCAAGCTTCTCTTTTATTTTATCCCACTGAAAAGTTCTAACAGTATCGTTGTATGGGTACTCATCATCAAGTAGATAGTTTTCATACTGGATGTCTTTATTGAGTGTTATATCATTTGCTGTTAAACTTCTCTTTTCTTCTTTTGGTTGAAAAATGGAATCAATTACTTCTATTATATCCTTATTATTATCATCAGATTGTTTGGTATTACACCCAAATGTAATTAAAAGTGTAATCAGGTAAAATATAGGCGCTCTCTTCATATATATTGCTTTGGTTGTCTACTATTTGGTTTTGGTTGTCTACTTTATTTAAATGTTAAAACGTGATTTCAAACGGAAAGTTCATTTACTTGAATGAGATTGTAGTTTGTATCTTGTTTGCTCCGTGCTTTCTTCTTACCTCGTTCGTACCAAGTCTTATTAAACTCCCTTTATATACAGAGTTGATTAGGAGTTGGTAGGTAGTTGGTCATGAGTTGGTAGGTAGTTAGTGTTAACAAAAACACGTCCATACAATTTAATCTATTAGGAAGTTATTTTTAGAATATACAACGGTGTCGCTTGAGTGACACATAAGCTATTTCACTATCCTTACCTTTGTCAATATAAAATTAGAACTATATGCAAAGATTTATATTTAGAAATAAAAACAGGATTACGCTTTTAAGTGCGATTTTAATTGTCACAGCCTACATCAGCAAATGGGCTGCAGGAAATAATGAGGTGTTTACTTTGGCCTTAATCATTGCATCAATTATAGGAGCAATACCAATTGCACTGCAGGCATATCAGGCATTAAGGGTAAAGGTGGTAAGTATTGATGTACTGGTCACAATAGCAGTTATAGGCGCATTTTTGATTCAAAATTATGAAGAGTCGGCAATTGTAACTTTCCTCTTTTTATTTGGTGCTTATCTCGAACAACGCACATTAAACAAAACTCGTTCTGCAATTAAAGAGCTAACTGAAATGGCCCCCGAGAGTGCATTTAAACAAATGCCAAATGGAGAGTTCGAAATGGTTGATGTGGATGATGTTGATGAGGGCGATATGCTGCAAGTAAGAACCGGTGCCAAAGTGCCTGTAGATGGTACTGTGGTTTTTGGTGAAGGCTATATCAATGAGGCTAGTATCACCGGAGAGTCTCTTCCTGTTCAAAAGCAAAAGGATTCTAAGGTGTTTGCTGGAACTATACTCGAGAATGGAACAATTCACATTTTGACGGATAAAGTGGGCGAGGATACAACCTTTGGAAGAATTATTGAACTGGTGGAGGAGGCACAAGACTCGAAGTCGGAGGCCGAGCGATTTATAGATAGATTCTCAAAATATTATACTCCTGCGGTGCTTCTTTTGGCATTTGTAGTGTGGGTTTTTACTCAGAATGTTGAGCTTGCAATAACAATATTGGTGCTTGGGTGCCCTGGTGCATTGGTTATTGGTGTGCCTGTATCAAACGTGGCGGGTATTGGCAATGGTGCTAAAAATGGTGTATTGCTAAAAGGTAGCGAGGTTATAACCGATTTTAGCAATGTACACACAATTGTATTTGACAAAACCGGTACTCTAACTGTTGGGAATCCATCGGTTTCTGAAACTATTCATTATACCAATAATAGTGATGTGCTTGGTTATTTGGCGAGTATAGAGCGTGAATCCGACCATCCTCTTGCAAAAGCAGTTATTAATGAGATAGGGGATAATACTTTTTCTGTTGTTGAAAATACTGAGGTTGTAAAAGGTGGTGGTATTGTGGCTTATGTAAATGGTAGCAGAATAGCCGTTGGTAACGTAGCTTTAATGGAGAGAGAAAATGTTGAGTTAAGCGATGAGGCTTTAAAAGATATTAAAAGGTTAGTGAGTGGGGGTAATTCTCTCGTACTAACTTCAATGGATGGCAAGCTGCAGCTCTTGATGGGCGTGCGTGATCAAATTCGCCCCCGTGTGAAGGAAGACCTATTGAAGCTGAAGAGAATGGGTGTTAAGGAGTTGGTTATGCTTTCGGGCGACAATCAGGGCACCGTTGATGTAGTGAGTAGTGAGATTGGCATGACAAAAGCTTTTGGAAATATGTTGCCTGAGGATAAATCGGCTTACATTAAAAAGCTAAAGGATGAAGGTAAGATTGTTGCTTTTGTTGGTGATGGTGTGAACGACAGCCCCTCGCTTGCTCATGCCGATATTGGTATTGCAATGGGTAGCGGCACGGATGTGGCAATTGAAACTTCGGATGTGGTGTTGATGAACTCAGATTTTAATCACCTCACTCATGCATTGGGATTGGTAAAAGCAACTGCAGGAAATATGAAGCAGAATATTGTAATTGCAGTGGGTGTAGTACTTATTTTATTTACAGGTTTGCTATTTAGCGAATGGGTTAATATGTCAATTGGCATGCTGGTTCACGAGCTTAGTATACTTGTGGTTATACTCAATGGGATGAGATTAACGCGTTTTAAATCAAGAGGATAAGTTAATAATCTTGAAAACTGACAAGGTGTCTCTTAAGTGACAGTTTAAGGTATAGTTTAAGGCTATATTTGTAGTAGAAATTAATAATAACAATTTAAAAAAAAGAGAATAAATTATGAAAACAACAACAAATATGAAAACAGCAACAATACAATTAGAAACTTTAACGTGCCCATCATGTATACAGAAGATTGAGGGGGCAATGAAAAAATTAGATGGTGTTGATCAGGAAAGTGTAAACGTTATGTTCAACGCAAGTAGAGTAAAAGTAAATTTTGATGATGAGAAAGTATCAATTGATGAGATTGAGAAGGTTATCACAAGATTAGGCTATGGAGTAGAGAACTCGAAAGTGAAAGCAGCTTAATGCTTTAGATAGAACTTATTAGTAAATGTTATGAAACTGTTGCTCTTAATTGAGTGACAGTTTTTTTTATGCTCAATTTTTGTTATTTTTGCCTGTAATTATCCAAAAGGGTATTAGGTTAACATTTTCTGATTCCATCTATAAAGGTTGCAGGTTTTATCAAGTATTAAAGTGTATATGAATAAAGAAAAATTGGGTTTGCGTATTTCACTGCTTGTGCTAGGTATATTTATTGTAGCACATGGAGTAGCATTATCTATTAGGTCTGATTTGGGAACTAGTCCCATTTCCTCTATGCCCTATGTGCTTAATCTTATTATACCCTATATCACTGTTGGAACATTTGCTATAATTGTGAACTCTCTGTTGGTGTTAATTCAGATTTTAATACTAAGAAGTAAAACGGGTTTCGACCAAATTATTCAACTACCTCTTACATTTTTGTTTGGATTTTTTATCGACGTAAATCTGTGGCTTACAAGTTCTCTTGTGTTGGACAACTACATGTGGCAGCTTGTTACGGTTGTAGTTAGTTGCTTTGTGATGGCCTTTGGTATATTCCTGGAACTTAAAGCGGATGTGGGACTTCTTCCTGGTGAGGGTTTAACGCTTGTAATATCTCGTGCTTACGATAAGAATTTTGGTAAGACAAAAGTTGCTATTGATACTACGTTCGTAATTATGGCTATCAGTTTAGCTTTTATATTTCATGGCAGGCTGGAGGGTGTACGTGAGGGTACCGTTATGGCTGCCCTGTTTGTGGGTACAATTGCCAATTTCTATCAAAAGAGATTATTATTTATTGATAAATACCTGAAACCTTCAATGGTTAGAGATTTTGTTTCGCTGCCCTATATGACTACCGATAATTATGTAATTACAATATCACGTCAGTATGGTAGTGGTGGCCATGCCGTGGGAGAAGCAATTGCTAAGAAGCTTGGTATAGCTTTTTATGATAGTCAACTTATTGATTTAACTGCAATTGCTAGTGGTTTTACTCCCGAATATGTGGAAAAGCATGAGCAAAAACTACCAAACGGGCTACTAAACAAATTGTATAATAATAATTATGCATATGTGAATGAGGTAATTCCGCCTAATGATAAACTCTTTATTGCTCAAACGGGTGTAATAAGAAATATTGCAGCTCACGAATCGTGTGTAATAGTTGGGCGAGCGGCTAACTTTATTCTGAAAGGACATAAAAAATGTTTTAATGTATTTGTGCATGCAAACAAAGAATTCCGTAAGAACAGAGTTGTACTTAATTATAGAGTTGATGCTGCCGATGCCGAGAGGGTGATGGCTGTAAAGGATAAGGAGCGTGATAATTATAGTAAACATTATACCGGAAAACATTGGAACGACCTTAATGAGTATGACATGACAGTAGAGACTTCAAAGTTTGGAATTGAAGGAACGGCGGATATGATAATTGAGGCGAGCAAAATTACTATTGATTAATTTCATTACTCAGACCTGATTACACTACTATATATAGTTTTGCAACTAATTGCAACTGTGTTAAATATTAGATTTATTATCATTTATTTGTTGCAATTGTAAAAACTTTTATTACGTTTGTTGCATCTATTTTACAACAAATTATAACAAATAAATAATAATTTATCTATTTCATGCTTCAATTAATATATAAAAGAAAGTATTTGTACTGTATAAACGAAAAATTTTTAACCAAGATAGTATTAATGTTGCATAATGTTGCAAACAATAATGGGTACATATGAAAGTAAAAAGTAAAAAACATTGAATTTATTTTGAAAATGCTAAATAATAGAAATTTATAAAATTAAATTATGAAAAGAATTATTTTAACAATGTTATTAATAACTAGTGTTTTGCTTGGATATGCGCAAACTAGATTATTAACTGGAAATGTGGTAGATAGCGATAATATCCCCTTGCCTGGTGTAAGTGTAATTGTAAAGGGAACAACTCACGGTACAGTTACGGATATAGACGGTAAATTTAGCTTGAATGTTGAAAATCCTAATTTAAATACTTTGGTATTCAGTTCAATTGGCTTGGTTACTGTTGAGCAACTGATAGGCAACACATCTGTATTTGAAATTGTCTTAATAGATGATCAAAAGATGCTTGATGAACTTGTGGTAGTTGGATATGGCACCATGAAGAAAGCAGTAGTGACTGGTGCTACTGTTCACGTAAGCGGAGATAATGTAATGAAGCAAAACCGCACCAATGTTATGGCGGCACTGCAAGGACAAATGCCTGGGGTGAATATTTCACAAAACTCTGGTATGCCGGGAGAAGGGTTTAATGTTGTTATTCGTGGAATGGGAACTATTAACTCTTATAGCCCTTTGTATGTAATAGACGGTATTCCCGGAGGTAATCCCTCTACAATTAATCCTTCAGACATACAATCTATAGATGTTTTAAAAGATGCTGCTTCTGCAGCAATTTATGGATCTCGTGCTGCTAATGGGGTAATATTAATTACAACTCGTCAAGGCTCGGAAGGAAAAACAGTTATTTCATATGATGGTTATATAGGTTTTCAAAATGTAACTAAAAAACCTAACTTAGCTAATGCACAACAATATATTGAACTTAATAATGAAGCACGAGTTGGTAGTGGCTTGTCTCCTTACAATTGGGAACAAAGAATTCCTGCACAGTACCAATCAATAACAAATGGTACTTGGAATGGTACTAATTGGTTTGAAGAATTGATTAACACCAATGCACCTATTCAAAACCATGCTTTAAATGCTTCAGGAGGAAATAATAATTCAAATTATACGATGGGGGCAAGTTATTCAAAACAGGAAGGTGTATTAGGCAAGCCTGTTCCATTGAAAGATGAAAGATATACGGTGCGTGTTAATTCATCACATGTAGCTTTCAGGAAAGGTGATATGGAGGTACTAAAGATTGGAGAAAATCTATCTTTCAGCTACTCAGAAGGTCAGGGTATTGGTATCGGTGATCAATATTCCAACGATATCCGAAATGTATTAACTGTTACTCCGTTATTGCCAATGTATAACAATAATGGCGATCTGTATCTGGAAGCAGACAAAGTAGCTGATAACTGGACTCATTATGGTCCTGCGGGAAACCCAATTGCGACAATGGTGTATTCTCGTGGAAATAATATTACAAATAGATTTAATTTACGTTTTAATGCGTTTATAGAACTTCAACCAATTAAAAACCTGAGATACAGGAGTTTATTCGGATACGATTTTAGATCAAGTGCCGGTCGTAGTTATCAGCCAACAATTAATGTTGCATCTGATATCAGACTTGTTGATAACGTGTCACAAAATGCAAATTCACAACAAGGTTGGAATTGGGAGAATACTATAAGTTATTCTACCATAATTGATGATAAGCATAATGTGGATTTTCTTTTAGGCACTTCTTTAGAAAAATCGGGTATAGGGCAATCAATGAGTGCAAACAATCGTACCTCTTCATTCCCAGGACTGTGGGATTATGCTTGGTTGTCTAATACTGCTGCTACAACAGTAAATACCATTGTAAGCGGATCTCCATATGAACAATCGATGTTGCAATCTTTTTTTGGAAGAGCTAATTATAATTATGAAGAAAAGTATTTAGCAACTTTAATCATGCGTGCTGATGGATCTTCAACTTTTGCACGTGGTAATAGATGGGGTGTTTTCCCTTCTGTGTCTGCAGGTTGGATTATTTCAAATGAACCTTTTATGGAATCAGCTTCTTCAATAATACAGCATTTGAAATTAAGAGGCAGCTGGGGACAAAATGGTAATAACCGTGTTAGTAATTTTCAGTATCTTGGAACTTTTACTCAAAACAAACATTATTATTTTGGTGATACAAAAGTAACCAGGACAACTGGAGCTTATAAAGATGTGGTACCTAATCCTGATATTAAATGGGAAACTTCGGAACAGTTAAATATAGGTGTAGATGCTTATTTTCTAAAAAATAGATTAGCAGTTGCATTTGACTGGTATAATAAAACAACAAAAGACTGGTTAGTTCGTGCACCTATTTTGGCATCTATTGGAACTGGCGCACCATATATAAATGGAGGGGACATCAAAAACACAGGCGTTGAGTTAGGAATTAACTGGAACGACCGTGTAAATAGAGATTTTAGCTATGGAGCCAACTTTAATTTTACATATAATAAAAACGAAGTTACCCATATTGCAAATGAAGAAGGAATTATAAATGGTAGTTCGGGAGTTCTTATGGCTACAACTGATATAATCAACCGTGTTCAAGTGGGTTATCCTATTGGTTATTTCTACGGTTACGAAACTGCCGGGATATTTCAAACTGCAGAAGAAGTAGCTGCTGCAAGTGCCAAACTTAATGATGCGCAACCGGGAGATGTGATTTTCGTAGATAGAAATAATGACGGAATAATTGACAATGATGATAAGACAATGATTGGAAACCCTAAACCCGATTTTTTAATGGGTATGAGTTTTAATATTGCTTATAAGAGTTTCGACTTTTCTGTAAATGCCACAGGTGCTTTCGGTCATCAAGTTATGAAAACTTATCGTCGTTGGGCTGACAGACCAGAAGAGAACTTTACTGTAGATGCCTATGATAGATGGACTGGTCCGGGGACTTCTAATAGAGTGCCAAGATTAACATTTAATCCTCACCCAAATCGTAATTATATCTCTGATTTGTATGTTGAAGATGCAGATTATATAAAAATACAGAATATTACATTGGGATATGATTTCGCAAATTTAATGCCCTCTCAGTCATTTTCTCAAATTCGTTTATTCTTGACAGCTCAAAATTTCTTTACTATAACCGGATATTCGGGCTTAGATCCGGAAGTAGGTTATGGACAAACTAGCTGGGCTTCGGGTATTGATATTGGTTTTTATCCAAGCGCCAAGACTCTAATATTAGGCCTCAATGTTAAATTTTAATCGTTATAAATTATGAAAAAAATAATATTATTAGTTGCAATTATCAGCTTAGTTTGGAGTTGCGAGGACTTTTTAGATAATAAAAATTACACCAAACAAGATGACAATAGTTTTCCATTGACAGTAGAGGAAGCAAATCAACTTGTGGTAGGGGTGTATAATACACTCAATGAAGAGATTAGTACATATGATAATTCACACTTTTTCTTTTATGAATTAGCCTCAGACGAACGGTTTGGTGGAGGTGGAACAGACAATTTTAACTGGCAAGCTATTAGTAAATTGTTGAATTATGGACCTGACTTATTTGATGGTTTTTGGACAAATCGTTATCAGGGTATATTTAGAGCAAATGTTGCATTTGAAAAATTTGATAATATACCATGGGAAAACGATAAGCAAAAAAATACTGCTTATGGTGAGATGCATTTTTTCAGAGGCTATTATTACTTTACTTTAGTTCAGTTTTTTGAAAATGTGCCATTGGTTTTAACTTCTCTTTCAGGCAATAGCCCTCAGGCACCTGTAGATGATGTTTATGCACAAGCAGCATTTGATTTGAAAAATGCCATCGAAATGTTGCCAAGTGAACCATATAGTACTGTAGAAAAGGGGCGTATAACTAAGTGGGCAGCTCAAGCTATCATGGCGCGTATGTTTTTGTTTTACACAGGTTTTTATAATAAGACCGACATGCCTGTAGCTGGAGGTGAAAATATAACAAAAGCTCAAGTTGTTTCTTGGTTAGATGATTGTATCGCAAATAGTGGTCACGACTTGGTTTCGGATTATCGTAACCTTTGGCCTTATACTAATCAATATACAGTAGAACACTACCATTATACTAAAGGACAAGGTCTTAAATGGGAGGGTGAAAGTAATAAAGAAGTTGTTTTTGCCACAAAAGCTGCTAATGGGTCGGGTTTTAGAAATGCACTTTGCTTGGCTTTCACAGTGCGTAGACCTCATGGTGAAAGTCTTTTCCCATTCCCATTTACACGTGGATACGGTGCAGGAACTATCAGTCCTGTTATGGTAGAACAATGGGAACAGTTAGAACCTACAGATATTCGTCGTTCAGCTTCCATTTGGAGTGCTGATGAATATCCAGGACAATACCAATGGGGTGGCGATAATCAAGCAGAAGAAACAGGTTTTTGGCAAAAGAAATATATGGGAATAGCATCAAGAACTGCGGATGGACAATATCAACACTCATACAATATACCTATGTTTGGTTTATCTGTTTCATCTGCGACATCTACAGGTGCATTTACCCAGGATTTGGTCCATATACGTTTTGCTGACGTTTTATTAATGCATTCAGAGTTAACAGAAACTGCAAATGGAATTAATAGAGTACGTGCTCGTGCGGGATTAGATCCTGTTGGAGGTTATTCATTAACTGCACTTAAACAAGAACGCCGTTTTGAACTTTGCTTTGAAAATTCTCGATTTAATGATATTAGGAGATGGGGTGATGCAGAAGTGCTTTTAGAAGGACAAATAGGTATTCCTGTAAAAACCACTAATTTGGATTCGGAAATAACACATCAGGTTGGATTTGGTGCCCGTTATCGTGCAACCAGAGGTTTCTGGCCCTTACCACAATCTGAGATCAGACTTTCAAATGACGTTCTTAAACAAAATGATGGCTGGGGCACATCAGAATCAGAATTCACAGGATTATAAATTTTATAATGATCTTATTCTCTGATAATAAACAGTATTAAACATTTATTGTCAGAGAATAACTCAATTAAAAAAAATAACAGTTATATTTAATAAATTATAAATTCAACAATATGAGAACAAAAATATTTTCTTCCCTGTTTTTATTTATATTCATTATCAGTTCAAGCTTTGGTCAACAAAAGACACATGAAGGAGTTGAATCTACTTATAAAAATCAAGATTTCTATGATGTTAATTCATACACACACAAATTCAAATCAAAAAGACCTAAGAATGTGATTTTGATGATTGGAGATGGTATGGGTGTTGCACAAGTATTTGCCGGAGCAACAGCAAATAAAGGAAAATTGAATTTAAATAATTTTAAGCATGTTGGTTTCTCTAGAACTCAATCGGCAAACAGATTCGCTACCGACTCGGGTGCAGGTGGAACTGCTATTGCAACAGGCCACAAAACCAATAACTCTTCTATAGGTATTGATACAGAAGGCAAACCAGGAACCTCTATGATTAAGATAGCTCAAAAAAATGGGCTGGCTACAGGTATCGTAGTTACCACTAGTATGCTTGATGCCACACCTGCTGTTTTTGTAGCAAATGTACCTCAAAGAAGTATGATGCCTGAAATTGCTGCTGAATTTGTTCAGTCTGGTGTTGATGTTTTTATTGGGGGAGGTATGGAACACTTTATTGATAGAGAAGATAAGCGTAATCTTTTAGATGAGCTGACTCAAAAGGGCTATCAGGTTTATGATGATATCAATTCTATAAAGAATGTTGAAAAAGGAAAGTTGGCAGGTTTTTTAAAAGAAGGCAGAATAAGTGAAAGAGGAAATCAACTAGAAGTTACTTCTGAGGTAGCTCTTAATATTCTTGACAACCATAAAAAGGGATTCTTTTTGATGATAGAAGCTTCGGAAATTGATGGTGGTGGACACGATAATGACATGCAATACACCGTTGAAGAAATGCTTGATTTTGATAAAACAATAGGAAGAGTATTAGAATTTGCTGAAAAAGATGGAGAGACGTTGGTAATTGTAACTGCTGATCATGAAACTGGAGGATTGACAATTACTAATGGAAATATGCAAACTGGAGAAGTTACCGGTCGTTTCTCAACAAGAGGTCATACAGGTGTAATGGTGCCAATATTTGCATACGGACCAGGTGCAGAGCATTTCACAGGCATTGATGAAAATACATCTTTTTACAATAAAATTATTAATGTAATGCGTTTTAAGAGATAAATCTAATCTTTCATTTAATATGAGACAACAATATTTATGTAGAGTTTTGGCTATATTTTTAGGAGCATTAATGGCCATAAGTTGTGTGCCGAAAGAGGAGAACTACTCTATGCAACTGACGGATTGGAAAATTGCTCCTACCATAACCGCCAAGACACCCGTCTTAAAAGCCATTGCAGTATCAGATGCTGATGAAGTAGTAAAAAATGCGGAATATTCCACTACAGATTGGATTAAGGCGGTTGCACCCGGAACAGTTTTAGGAAGTTTGGTTGACGAAGGTGTTTATGATTATTTGTTTGAACCAGATAACGATGGAAAGATAAATGTTTTTTTTAATGATAATTTATCTAAAATACCTGAGGATGACTTTGATCATCAATGGTGGTATAGTACTGATTTTTCCATTCCTTCCAGTGAAGCAGGCAAAAGAATAACACTGACCTTTAAAGGTATAAGCTATTCTGGTGAAATCTACGTGAATGGAACAAAAGTTATAAACAAATACATAAATATTAGAGATGAGGACTTTCTTAAAAATGGTCCTACTCTGCTGGATCATAATGCCAGTGTTACCGATTTTGAAAGCGAAGGAGCTGGTAGTTTAATAGGTGTTACAGATTTTGAAGAGTATAAGTCGCAATTCATCGGTACAATGCGAACTTATGATATAGATATTTCCGATCTGGTAGAAACAGGCAAAGCTATAAACAATATTAAAGTCAAAATAACCAAGCCTGAATATCGCGATGATTTAACATATTATTGGGTGGACTGGAATCCTAAGCCTGCAGACGCAATGATGGGTATTACTGGTGGAGTTTTTCTGCAAACTTCAGGAAGCGCCCTATTGGCGAATCCTGCTGTTGTTTCGAAAGTTAGTATTGATCATAAGGAGGCTAATTTGAATTTGTATGTTGATGCCAGCAACTTTACTACTAAAGATGTAACTGGAAAACTGACGGCAGTCATAAAGGATTCCGATGGTAAAACTGTTGCTACTGTGACAAAAGAAGATGTGAATATCCCAGCGGATGCATATAACATGGAGATTGAATTAAGGGCAGATGACCATTCTGAATTGAGTCTTGATAATCCACAATTATGGTGGCCATATCTTTCTGGTGATCAACCTTTATATACTGTTGACTATGAATTTATAATAGATGGTGAAATAAGCGATAAGCTAAATCATCGTTTTGGTATAAGAGAAATAAGTTCTGAAGTGAATGTAGCATCTTATGCTAATAATTATGCGGATACTATTTCTGCAGGACATTTGTCTAACATGTTGCAAATCTATGTAAACCACAGGCCAGTACTTCTAAAAGGTGGTGGATACTGTGCTTCTGACTTGTTTTTGCGTCACAACTTGAATACAAATGAAGCTGTAGTTGAATATGTAAAATACATGGGTATGAATATGATCCGTGACGAAGGTAAATTCTTCGATAATAATTTACTGGATCTAATGGATGAAAATGGTATTCTGCTAATGACAGGATGGTGTTGTTGTGACCGTTGGCAAAGTCCCGGCTCATTTTCAAAAGCAGAACGTTTTGTTGCTTTCGAATCATTGTATGCGCAGTTACGAAATGCCAGAGAACATCCATGTATGTTTCTTTGGTTTAATGGAAGTGATGACCCACCAAGTATAGCTCGTCAAGGTATTAACGGACAGAATGTTGAGCAAAAATATTTTGAAATTGAAGCAGATCTAAGGTGGCTAGAGATAGGAGTTAATTCTAGTAGTGGTTCTTCTAAGGTTGGAACTCTCACAGGAGTTACCGGAGGTATGCACATGGATGCCAGCTATGATAGTCAGTCTCCTACATGGTATTATTCTGAGCCCAAAGGTACTTATGGTTTTATATCAGAAGGTGGCGGAGGAGGAAGTATACCTGTACAAGAAACAATGAGAAGAATATTACCAGAGGCAAATCTATGGCCATATAATTCAGAAGAAAACTATAATGTTTGGAACTATCATACAAGTAGAGGAAGCTTTAATAATCTTGGTCAGCATGTAATGTTTATAGATGGCTCATATGGAGCATCTGCCTCTTTTGATGAATTTATTACAAGAGCACAGATATTTCAATATAATATTCAGAGAGCGCAGTATGAAGCAATTAACTATAATAGATATAAAAACACCACTGGTGTAATAAACTGGATGTTAAATAATGCATGGCCAGTAATGTTCTGGAATCAGTTCGATTATTATATGAATCCAAACGGTACAACTTTCGGTGCCAGAAAAGGAAATGAACCGGTTCATATCATGTATAATGTTTTTAATAAAAGTGTAAACGTGATAAATAATACTTTTTTGTCATACAGCAGAGCGGAAGCTACTATGTCTGTATATGATATAGAAGGTAATCTGATAAATACTCCTCTTAAAAAAACTATAGATATAGTAGCTGATGGTGTTTCGGAAGCAGTAGATTATGCAATCTCGGGAGAGAATAAAAGAAGTCCCAGAACTATCGGATTAATAAAAAATGCTTCGGGAAACTATGAGCCATTCCAGATTAACTACTTTGGAAATATAACTAATGCTCATGGTGTAATTGATCTATGGAACAATGAAGATATACAATCTTCACTTGTTAAACCTACATCTGATGTTTACTTTATCCGTTTGCAATTGAATGATGCAGAGGGTAATATTATAAGTTTAAATTCTTACGCCGTACCAATGCGAAATGATATTGCTGGAGCCAGTCATGCATGGAATAGGTCGGGTAATTTTCAGGTAGCAGATTTAACTCAACTTAATCAGCTTCCAGATGTGAATTTAGAAATATCTAATACAGCTAGTAAGAAAGTACACAATATGAATGTTATGACTTATAGTGTGAGTAATTCTACTGAAAATATTGCGTATGCAGTTGAATTGAAAGCTTATACAGATGGTGATCATAAAACACTTGTAAGTCCTGTTTTCTATCAAGATAATTTATTTACATTATTTCCAGGGGAAACTCGTAACATTGATATTTCATATAATAAATCCGACTTTGATGGAAATGTTTATGTAACTGTAAATTGTTATAACAACATTATTAAAGGAAGTGACTCACGAGCAGCAACTAATATCTATAATGATGTTCCATTGGGTGGATCTAATAATATTGCCCGGGGAAAAGTTGTCACTGGAGGAACTAATAATAACAATATCACCACAATAAATACTGTGGCACTGAATAATGCAGAAAAAGGCAAAACATTTATCGACTCTGATATGTATTCTTACGCTACATTGACTAGTGAGGAAGCATCATTTGTTGTGGATTTGGAAAGCGTTCAAAGCTTCGATAGGATTATGTTAAGATGGAATAATACCAACAATTTGAGAGGACGTCCCGGTCATATTAAAATTGAAGTTAGTGAAGAAAATAATGTATACGCCGAAGTGGCAAATTATGATAATAGTGGAATGGGTTCTATAATGACAAACATTATTTTACCTGTACAGGCAAGGGGGCGTTATGTTAAAATTATTCCTACTGGACTATTAGGAGTATCTCCTGCTGTAGGAATGACCGAAAGACAAAGTGCAGGTGGGGTTTTCGGGCAAAGTGCAAGCGGTATTGAGCAAGAAGATGCTTCAAGTGCCTTTACTCTATCTGCAATAGAAATATATACATTTAAGAAATAGTTGAAAAACTATATAAATTGTTCATGTACGACATAGAATGCTTATTTTAAATGAGAATTAATATGAAAAAAATATTATTTATCCTTTTATGTTTGTTTTTTCTACATACCTCTTTTGGGCAAAGTCTTCCCATTCGAGGTTTAGCAATCAGTGCTCCAACTGTAAAAGGTTTGGATTCATTCGTGAAATTTATTGACGAGGAGCTAGCGCCTGCACATTTTAATATGCTGGTACTTCGCGTTGATTGGAATTATAATTATAAAAGTCACCCCGAGCTTAAAGATGAGAATCCTCTTTCCAAAGAAGATGTAAAGAGAATTGTTGAGGTTTGCAAAAGACACAATATTAAAATCGCTCCTCAGATTAATCTTTTGGGACATCAGTCATGGGCCAACACAACTTATAGCTTATTAAGAGAGTATCCGGAGTTTGATGAAACTCCTCATATAAATACTGAGACAGATTACGGTCCTTGGCCAAATGAAGTCGGGCTATACTGCAAAAGTTATTGTCCTCTACATCCTGAGGTTCATGAAGTAGTTTTTGCATTAGTGGATGAATTAATGGATGTTTTTGAGTCTGAATATTTTCATGCAGGTATGGATGAGGTGTTTTATATTGGAGATGATAATTGTCCAAGATGCAATGGTAGAGATAAAGCAGAACTTTTTGCGGGAGAGGTAACCAAAATCAATAATCATCTTGAAATGAAAGATAGAAGACTTATGATATGGGGAGATAGATTGATAGATGGTAAAACAACTGGAGTGGGGCTTTGGGAAGGTAGTTATAATAATACCCATAGCGCAATTGACATGATACCAAAGAGTGTCTTTATTTGTGATTGGCATTACAACCGGGCTGAATTAACTAGTGTTGGCTTTGCTATGAAAGGGTTTGATGTGGTTACTTCTCCTTGGAACAACCCAGAAGTAGCAGTTATTCAACTTCAGGATATGTTGGACTTTCGTAAACATTCTAATCCAGTTATGGCTAATCGTTTTAAAGGTATTATTGCTACTGTATGGTCAGGGGCTGAGTCTTTCTTGAGAGAATATTATAATCCGAAGACTTCAAATATAGACTCAGATGAAAATAATAATAGAGGCAGAGATGCTCGAACCGTGAAGTTATTGATTGAAGAGTTTAAAAAATTAAATAACTAAAGTAATAATTTAGACGGATCATATCAAACCTTAAAGTTTGGATAATGAGAGACTATGATTTCACTAAGCGTAACACATCTATAGATATACTAAGAGCATTAACAATGGTGTTGATGATTTTTGTTAATGATTTATGGACTGTTAATGATGTTCCAAAATGGATGCAACACGCTAATATGAATGAAGACTTTCTGGGGTTAGCAGATGTGGTTTTTCCACTTTTCCTTTTTGTTATGGGTATGTCTATACCATATGCCATTAAACGGAGGTTTAGTAAAGGATATTCAGAACTTAGCACCATAATACATATACTTACTAGAACATTTGCCTTGTTAATTATGGGTATATTTACTGTAAATACAGAAATAGGTTTCTCTCGAGATATGATTATAAATAGAGATTCTTTTCTAATACTTATGGTTGTGGGTTTCTTATTGATATGGAACTTATATCCTAAAACAGATAAGCAGATTCGTTATTTATATGAAGTCCTAAAAATTATAGGAGTATTGTTACTTGTTTTTTTAGCGATTGTTTATCGCGATGAAAATGGTGAAGTCATGCAGGTTCGTTGGTGGGGTATACTTGGTTTAATTGGATGGGCTTATCTTGTATGCAGTTTGATTTATTTATTTGTACGTAATAAGATCTCTGTAATATTGGCTTTCTGGGTAGGATTTGTAATATTGTGTTTGATAAAAAGTAGCAACATAATACCAAGAGAAAGCTTTATAAATAGCTTTATCAATATATTTCAATTAGGCACCGGAGCAAATGTATCATTCACAATGGGAGGCATATTATTTTCGATGTTATTGGTTAAATATTGGGATTTATTGAATTATAAAAAAATATTATATTTTGTAACAATTGCATTGTTCCTTTTTTTATTGGCCGTTATTTCTAATAATTACTGGATTGTTTCAAAGAATGAAGCTACCTTACCATGGGTACTATATTGTTTGTCAATAGCAGTTGCAAGCTATGTTATTATTGATTATTTAGTTTATATAGGAAAGGCTTCATGGTTCACTTTAATTAAATCTGCTGGAACGGCAACTCTAACTTGTTACTTGGTGCCTTATGTACTGTACAGTTTGTTTTATGGAATAATTAATGCTTCATTTCCTGGATGGGTGATAAGTGGAGTACCAGGATTAATAAAGAGTGCAGTATTTGCTTTTTTATGTGTGGGAATTACAGCATTACTTGAACAAAATAAGATAAAAATAAAGGTTTGACTACAATTATATAAATTGTAAATCTATTAATTACTGAAAAATAATATATGATATGGAAAATATAATAGGCATTGATATGGGTGGTACTTCCATTATGGGAGGTTTAATAGAAGGTGATACGATAATTAAACATTTTACAACTGAGACGAAAGCACAGGAAGGCGGGGAAGTTACTTTAAATCTACTTATAGAGGTTATTCGTCAATTAAAAAATAAGGATACCAAAGGTATTGGTATAGGGGTACCCAGTGTTGTAGACCGAAATAAGGGAATTGTGTATAATGTTCAAAATATCAAAGATTGGGATGAAGTGTATTTAAAAGATATATTGGAAGCAGAATTTGACCTTCCTGTATTTATTGATAACGATGCCAATTGTTTTGCATATGGAGAGAAAATATTTGGGAAGGGCAAAGAGTTTAAAAATTTTGTGGGAATAACCTTAGGAACTGGCGTGGGAGGTGGTATAATTCAAAATAATCATCTCTTGATTGATTCCAATTGCGGCTCCGGAGAATTCGGAGAAATCCCGTATTTAAATTCTGTTTTGGAGGATTATTGTGGTAGTAGTTTTTTTGTCAGAAATGCCAACATGTCGGGTTACGAGGTTGCATTAAAAGCTAAACAAGGAGACTTAGAAGCCGTAAGTGTTTATGAAGAATATGGATTACATTTATCAATGCTTGTTAAAATAATCTTGCTGATTATTGATCCAGAAGCTATTATATTTGGTGGCTCAATTGCTAAGTCTTTTAATCTTTTTGAAAAGTCTATGTTCGAAAATTTAAAGGATTTTCCTTATCCTAAATCAATTGATAAAATAAAGATAATGACTTCTGAATTACACGAAATTGGAATTTTAGGAGCTGGCGCTTTGTGTATTGATTAATTTAATTATTATCATTTAAATAATAATTCCTTATATATTTGAACATTCCGTATGAAAATTTGTCATAAGATCCATATAATGTAATTAGTTAGTAATTATAAAAAGAATTTATTATGAGATATGTATTGATTTGTTTCGCATTTTTGTTTGTCTTAAATATTAATGCTCAAGAGATACCTTACAAGCTAGAGGAGTTGACAGCAACCGATTTTGTTAAAGCTGTAGATAAAAGTTCAAAAACTGTAATCTTACCAATTGGAGTTTTTGAAAAGCATGGACCGCATATGCCTCTTGGTACCGATCTGTATACAGCAAGAGAGATTGCATTACGTTCAGCTGAAAAGGAATACACAGTTGTATTTCCTTGGTATTATTTTAGCCAGATAAATGAAGCACGTCATCAACCTGGAACAATAGCCTATTCTCCAGAACTTATATGGAATGTTTTACAGGAAACATTAGATGAGCTAAACAGAAATGGTTTCGATAAAATAATTATAATTAACGGCCATGGGGGTAATAATTCATTTTTAAATTATTTTGGGATGTCTCAACTTTCTAAAAAAAGAGATTATTCACTATATTGTTATCAAGTATCCTATGATAGAGAAGTAATTGATAAAGCAGAGGCTTTGACACAGCATGATCCATATGATCAGCATGCTGGAAATAGAGAAACGTCTATAGTTAAAGCTATTGTGCCAGATTTAGTATTCCCTGAAAAAGCCGATCAACAATCAGGAGTTGATTTAGATCGTTTAAACAATTTAAATCATGTATTTACAGGAATATGGTGGTATGCACAATATCCAAATCACTATTCAGGAGATGGTTCGAAAGCAAATAAAGAAGCAGGTGAACTAATTTTAAATAGTGTTGTGAATCAGTTTGTAAATACAATTAGAGAAATAAAAGAAGATAGAAATGTGACTGAACTTCAGGAACAATTTTATAAAGAGGCTGAAAATCCATTAGATACCAAACAATAGGGTATCTATAATAAGATTATAATGGTAATTTTATTATAAATGAGTTGTATTTAGATAAACGGTTTATTAAGATAATGTTTGTACATAGTAGAAAACGGGTATAATATTGTATTTTTGTCTTTTATTATCACACTGTTAATGAGGAATTATTAAAATTTATATATGATATTCAATCAAGCGAAGCTTTATGAAAATGTTATTGGTGTAATTTTCGGGGGAAAATATCTTCATGTCGGAAGATTAGAAAATGGAAGTATTACTGAAATAACCAGAAAAGAAATTAATAATAGAGAATCTCAAGAAGTCATACTTAATGAAATAATTTCTACAATAAGAAAAGTTTATAATAACACGGTTGTTGCAATAGGAATAGGAGTGCCGAGTCTTGTAAACTTAAAGAAAGGAATTGTATTTAAACCAACAAATATACCGTCTTGGAGTAAAGTTCATTTAAAAGATATATTAGAGGAGAATTTTAAAGTGCCTATTTACGTTAATAATGATGCGAACTGTTTTGCATTGGGAGAAAAATACTTTGGGGTAGCAAAAGACTTTGAAAACGTAGCAGGTATAACAATCGGTACTGGATTAGGGGTAGGCATTATTATTAACAGTAAACTCTATTCAGGCCGAAACTCTGGTGCGGGTGAATTTTGCTCAGTACCATATAAAGAATATGATTATGAATATTATTGCAGCTCTAAATACTTTGAAGAAAAATATGGATTGAAATACGACGTTTTAATTAATAGAGCTAGAAAAAAGGATAAAATTGCGTTGGCTATTTTCGAATTATTTGGTATTGATTTAGGCAATTTAATAAAAACTATAATTTATACTCTCGATCCCGATGCTTTAATAATTGGAGGAAGGATTTCTGAAGCTTACGTGTATTTCAAAGAGTCTATGTTTAAAACTGTAAAGACATTTATTTATAAGACTTCTATAGATCATATTAAAATTCTTCAGTCGAAAGAGTCAGATATTTCAATATATGGTGCTGCGGCACTATGCTTTGAAGAATGAAAATAAAATATGGCAAAAAAAGTTAGCATATATGACATAGCAGATAGGCTGAAAATATCACCCTCTACAGTATCTCGTGCTTTGTCACGTAGTTCCTTAGTTAATGTACAAACAAAAATGCTTGTTTCTAAAACAGCTGAGGAGATGGGGTACATTGACCATAAGACGCCGAGTAATGCTAATACTATTGCAATTATTGTACCTGAATTCAACAATTATTTTTACAGTGAAGTTATTTCTTCTATTCAAAACAGTATAAAAAACAAGTATCTTCTTTCAATTTACTGTTCTTTTAATTCTTTTAAAATTGAAAAAGAAATTGTTTCTAAAATGAATCCTGATCATATCAGATGTCTCATTATTTCTCAAAGCATGGATAGTGAAGATTCATCTCATATTAAAGATATTGAGAAAAAAGGGATACCTATAATTTTATTTAATCGAGTGAATTATAACTTCAATAGTCCAAAATTCTTAATAGATAATTATAGGGATTCATATTTATTGACTGAACATCTGCTTTCTTCTGGGTATAATAAAATTGCTTTTGCTGCAAAACATTTTAATTGTCAAATTTATAAAGAAAGAGTTCAGGCTTATAAAGACGTACTAATTGAAAATAATATTGGTTTTAACCCTGATTATCTACTTTACAGCGAGTTAACATTAGATGATACTCATGATGTAATTTCACGATTTATAAATCTTAAATCACGTCCCGATGCCTTAATACTCCCTACTTTCATTTCTGCATTGCAAGCTATTTCTATTGCTAAAATAAACAATATCTCTACACCCGAAGAAATGGCAATAGTTTCATTTGATGGAGATCCAGAATGTAGGTATTCATCTCCCTCTATTACAGGTATAGAACGACCTTGTACTGAGATAGGATCAAAAATAGGTCAATTATCATTAGAGATATGTGATAATAAAATATATGATAAAAATACCACAAAAATTTTTCATTCTAACCTAATAATAAGAGGTTCATCACTATCTATATTCTGAAGATTTTTAATGATAAAATGGTTATCTTTGCGAGATATTAAAAACTATTTATATAACTAAATGTTATATACACGATTGTAATTCACAGCTTATTATTATAAAACTAGTTCAAAATAAACAGATAAATGACTCAAAAAGATTTACCTGAGGTGTTTCATGATTTTAATCCAATTGAAGATAAAATGCTACGTATCATCGATGATGAAGGGAATGTTGTCAATAAAAGATTGATGCCCTCGTTAGATGATGAAACTATTATAGATGCTTATAAACAAATGCTTTATGAGAGGGTTGCCGATGAAATGGCTATATCTTATCAAAGACAGGGCAGAATGTATACATTTACTCCTAATCTGGGGCAAGAAGCAATTCACATTGCAGCTGGTATGAATATTAGACACCAGGACTGGCTAGTTCCGGCTTTTCGCGAAATGGGTGTACTCCTTTCAAAAGGTGTTACAATGAAAGAGATGTTTCTTTTTTACTTGGGCAATGAGCACGGAGGCAGTTTTAAGAATGCTAACAATACTCTACCCATAGCTATTTCTATTGGAACGCAGTTTCATCATGCTACAGGAATTGGGTATTCAGTAAAACAGCAGAAAAAAGATGAAGCTGTTTTTACTTTCATAGGTGATGGTGGCACTTCGGAAGGTGATTTTAGTGAATCACTTAATTTTGCGGGTGTATGGCAAGTGCCTGTAATATTTACCATTCAGAATAATCAATATGCTATATCAGTTCCGGTTAAATCACAAACTAAGTCAATAAACCTTGCCGTAAAATCGGTTGCCTTCGGGATTCCGGGAATTAAGGTTGATGGTAACGATTTCTTCGCTATGTATCTTGCATACAAAACAGCAGCTGAGTATGCACTTGCCGGAAATGGTCCGGTGTTAATTGAGGCATTTACTTACAGACTAGGTGCTCATACCACTTCTGACGATCCTTCTAAGTATAGAAAAAAAGAGGAGGAAGAAGAATGGGCGTTGGTTGATCCTTTACTTCGTTTAGAGAAGTATATGAGAGTAAATAATCTTTGGAATTTAGATGTTGAGGCGTTGAGGGAAAAGTATAAAAAAGATGTTGATGCTCAGTTTAATGATGCAGAGAAGAATAAAAAATATCCGATCGATGATATATTCAACTATATGTATAGCGATATGCCGCAAGATCTTTTGAGACAAAAAGCTGAATATGAACAATTTTTAAGCTGGAAGGAGAATAGGAAATGAGTGTTATGACAATGGTGAAGGCGATTAACAATGCGCTGGATATTAAGCTTAATGAAGATAAAAGTATAGTTGTATACGGTGAGGATGTTGGGGTTGAAGGCGGCGTGTTTCGTGTAACAGAAGGTTTGCAAAAAAAATATGGTGTTGAAAGAGTATTTGATTCACCTTTAGCGGAGTCGGGAATTGTGGGAACTGCATTGGGTATGGCTATATCGGGACTTAGGCCTATTGTGGAACTTCAATTTGATGGTTTTACTTATCCTGCATTTAATCAGATTGCATCAAATGTATCTAGAATGCAAAACAGATCGAGAGGAAAGTTTAAGGTTCCTATGGTGATTCGTTTTCCCTATGGTGGTGGTGTTAATGCTTTAGAGCATCACTCTGAAAGCCCCGAATCTCTTTTTGCCCATCTGCCTGGTTTAAAAGTTGTTGTGCCCTCATCACCTTATGATGCGAAAGGTTTGTTGATATCAGCAATTGAAAGCGAAGACCCTATAATATTTATGGAGCCTAAACGTATTTATAGAGCTATAAAACAAGAGGTTACGGAAGAGAAATTTACATTGCCTCTTGGTAAGGCAAGAGTAGTAAAAGAGGGTGCCGATGTTACAGTTATAGCATTTGGTGCAATGGTAAGGGAATGTCAGAAAGCAATTGAAATAGCTAATGAAGCAGGTATTTCTGTTGAGTTGATCGACTTAAGAAGTATTTATCCTATTGATAGAGAAACTGTAGGTAAATCAATAAGAAAAACTGGAAGATTGGTAGCGGTTGCCGAAGCTCATGAATCTTTTAGTATAGGTTCAGAATTGGTTACTATTGCAAACGAAGAAGCATTTTTGTCACTAGAGTCCCCGCCCAGAAGAGTAATGGGTTACGATACTGTTGTTCCGTTAGCTCAAGGCGAAAAGTATTATATTATTTCTCCTGAGCGCATCTTTTATGAAATAGAAAAATCTTTTAGATATTAATGCTTGTTATAACTTAAAATCTATCTAATAAAAAATAACCATATGAAGTTTATATTTAATTTTCCAGATTTGGGAGAGGGACTTGAAGAAGGTACCGTTTTGGAGTGGTTTGTGAAGGAAGGTCAAAGAGTTAAAGTTGGCGATTCACTTGTACAAATGGAGACAGACAAGGTGGTAGCCGATATCCCTTCTCCAAGGGACGGAGTAATTCTTAAAACACACGGAGAAGTTGGTGATATTATAAAGGTTGGCTCACCACTTGTGGATATTCAAGTAGAAGGTAGTGAGGCAAACGCAGAAAACAGTGATTCAAAGGATGTTGTGGAGTCTGAAGAGGAAAGAATTGAGAAAGAGGTTGACAGCGGTAAGGTTGAAAAAACCGTAATAGAACCTATTACCGATTCTGATGAAGACGCAGGTGCTGTTGTAGGTACAATGGAAATTGCGGCAAAGAATTCAATCATGCCCGCAAGCAATGAGGCTGAAGAATATTCAACAGATACAAGTGAAACTCCACGTAAGGCCCTGGCAACCCCGGTAGCACGAGCGATGGCAAAAAATCTTGGAATAGATATTAATAAGGTTGATGGAAGTGGTCCTTCGGGAAGGGTGAAAAAATCTGATATAAGGGAGTTCAAAGCTAACGCCGAGCAGGGTTACCAATCAACCCCGGATGTAAGGATAAGTGATACAAAGGGAGATGAAACTTATGTGCCTCTTACACAAATAAGGAAAGCTATAGCTAAGAACATGCTTCAATCGATACATAATACCGCACAGATGTCGGTTTTTGAAGAGGTTGATATTTATGAACTGATGCAGGTTAGAAGCAGATATAAGCAACGTTTTGCTAATAAAGACGTTAATCTAACATATCTCGCATTTATTGTAAAAGCTGTAGCGCAAGCATTAAAGCATCATAGACAGCTAAATTCTCAGATTGATACAGAACATAACAGGATGATTTACAGAAATCGTTATCATATTGGTGTGGCTGTGGATACTCCCGATGGTTTGATGGTTCCTGTTATTCGTGATGCAGATAAACTAACAATTTTTCAAATTGCCAAGCAAATTGCTGAATTGGCAAATAAAGCTAGAAACAGAAAGCTGTCACTTGATGAAATGAGGGGTGGGTCTTTTAGTATCACCAGTTTTGGTTCAATTGGTGGAATATACGCCACTCCAGTATTAAATTACCCACAAGCAGGAATTCTAGGGATAGGACGAATTCTTAAAAAACCCGTAGTAAGAGATGAGGAGATTGTAGTTGGCCATGTTATGCCTCTTTCGCTAACCGTTGATCATAGAATTGTTGATGGTGGTGAAGCTACTAGGTTTATATACAAGGTAATGGAGTACCTTGCAGATCCTATTTCCTTTTTAATGGAGGAGGAGTAGTTTAATGCCAGATACTGAACCCACAAACAAAGGTTTTATACGATTTATTGAAAAAGGCGGTAACGCATTACCACATCCAGCAATATTATTTGCAATATTTGCCCTCATCACACTTATACTCTCTGCAATTGGAGGGTTGCTTGGTTGGAATGGGTTTCATCCTGCTACAGGTGAGACTGTTAATGTAATTAATCTTCTTTCAAAAGAGGGAGTACACAGAGTTCTTCTTGAAATGGTTTCAAGTTATACCAGCTTTGCACCTCTTGGCATTGTTATGGTGGCTCTACTGGGTATAGGGGTTGCTGAGAGTAGCGGATTTATTGGTACCGCAGTTAAAGCTTTGCTTGTAAAAGCTCCTCGCAAAAGTGTAACCTTTATGGTTGTTTTCACGGGTGTTCTTTCTAATGTTGCTTCGGACGTGGGTTACATACTTATTATTCCACTTGCAGGAGTAATATTCCACTCACTCGGCAGGCACCCCATAGCTGGCATGGCAGCGGCATTTGCAGGTGTTAGCGGGGGTTTTAGCGCTAATATTTTAATAGGAACTATCGACCCTCTACTTGCGGGTCTTTCTACTGAGGCCGCACAGATATTAGATCCAGAATATGTAGTTATGCCTACTGCCAATTACTACTTTATGCTTGTTTCTACTTTCCTTATTACAATTTTAGGCACTATTGTTACTGATAAGATTGTTGAACCTCGATTGGGAAAATATACAGGTGATGTTGAACCGGAAGCTATTACTAAATTAACACCTATTGAACGTAAAGGTCTTAGAAATACCGGATTGGCAGCATTGGTGTGGACAGTGTTGATATTAATAGCTATTATTCCCGACAATGGTTTCTTAAGAGGTCCTGATAATACTATTTTACACTCTCCATTACTTAGAGGCTTTATCGCATTTTTATTCCTTATTGCTTCTTCTTTAGGTATCGTTTATGGATATACGGTTGGTACATTCAAAAAATCATCGGATGTAATAAACGGAATGAATCAAAGTTTTAAAACTCTTGTTTCTTTCCTTGTACTTGTTTTCTTTGCCTCACAGTTTGTTGCTTGGTTTCAGTGGAGCAATCTTGGTGTACTGCTTGCAATTTCAGGAGCAGAGTTTTTGCAACGTCTTAATATTGGTTTGATTCCATTGGTGATAATATTTATATTGTTTTCTGCCTTTATAAACCTGTTTATGGGGAGTGCATCTGCTAAATGGGCAATTATGGCGCCAATATTTGTCCCTATATTTATGTTGCTGGGTTATTCGCCCGAACTATCACAAGCAGTTTACAGGGTAGGGGATAGTATTACAAACATAATATCTCCAATGATGAGTTTCTTTGCACTAATAATAGTATATTTTCAAAAATATCAGAAAGAAGCAGGTTTTGGTACTATGGTAGGAAACATGTTGCCATATTCTATTGCATTTTTTATTGGATGGACAGCTTTATTAATAGCATGGATACTGCTTGGACTCCCTCTAGGTCCCGAAGCTCCACAGCTATATAATGTGAGTTAGATACACAAGTTTACTTCAACATCCAAGCTAGAGCAAATACTAATGGAGCTTGCCAGTTTATAGCTACTTCATTACGTGCATAATCATCTTCTAAATCTACCCAATCGGTTGCTGAGTGTCCACCACCTACTAAATATCCAGGCCATGGCGCTACAATTTTATCAGCTCCTGATCTTCTATCGTGTGGGTTCATTGGAGGATTATGTCCTAAACCTGTTACGAATGATCTATTATAGTAATTTCTGCCAAAGAGGTGGTCAACTGCATTTCGAGCAACTTCTCTATATGTGTTATTTTGTTGAAGTTTATTAGCAACAAATAAGTTGAGGGTTTGTCTGGCAACGGTGCCATTGCATCCCCAATAATAGAGGTCGAGTGGCCGACCATACATATCGGACTGAGATTTTCTTGTGATAGTATCGGCAGTTTTAATTATATTTTCTCTTATGGATGAGATTACATTTGGAGTCTTTCCTTTTTTTTCTGAAAGAATATAAGCGAAAAGAGCAAGATTTGTAACATTCCCCCAATCCCAATTTTCATCAGACTTGAAATCAATTTCGGCTACTGCTTTTTCAAAATATTCTAGGTATTTGTCTTCTCCCGTGGTTTCCCATAACTCAGCTGCTGCCCATAGTTTGTCGTCGTAATCCCTTGTTTGATAGCCACCGGTTTTAAAGTCACCTTGTATAAATGGCTTTTCTTCTGGATTATCTATCAAGTAATTAAAACTTAGCTTAGCTGCAGCTAAACATTTATTGGCATACTCAGTATCATATGGAGCAAATATTCGTGAAGCCTGTGCTGCAACCGCTGCAAAAGATGCTGTGGCAGCGCTGCTCCACTCTGTAAAGAAGCGCTTTTCATTATCTTCTTCGGGCATAATAAATGCAGAAAAGTTTGTACGAGTTAACTTGTGCGAGACTCTGCCGCTACCATCAGGATAAGGCATCTTTAATAACCAATCCATTTCCCATTTCAGTTCTTTGAGATAATGAGGAAGGAGGTTATCATCTTCATCTTCATCTTCATCTTCTTCTCCTCCTCCTACTACTCTTGATTCTGGTATACGGTAAGACGACTCAATAATGTTTTCTTGTAAATGCTCCCAAGTAAAAAGTAGTACACCCATTGTTATACCTGCATTAACTACATACTTGCCATAGTCTCCGGCATCGTGCCAACCTCCTGTACCATCAATTATTACTCCAGGATATCCAATATAATCACCATATGCATCATTATGGTGACACGATTCGTGATGAAATATATCTCCATTATGCTCTGCAGTAACAGCCGTACCACAGCGTAATAGGTAGAAGCTATTCATAACCGTAGCGAAAGGAACATCATAGAGGTTGTTATTAATTAAGAAATTTTCTGATCTTTCTCCATTGTCTAGTTGTATATAATATTCACCAATTTCAGAAAAGTCTGGGAAGTCTGCTATCCATAAATTCTGATCTACATTTTCTTGGTAATTTGGACCTACCGTATTGCCTTGATAAACAGTTTTATTGTCTGACGTTTGTTTTAATTCAAATGTTTTGGCTTCTGAAGAAACTGTTATCTCTTTTTTGTGATTGGGTAAGTAACCTATAGAATTTAAATGTATACTACCAATAGATGCTTCATTAGCATTGTTTTTATTCTGCTTATTGACACAACTTATCATACTTATAAAGAGTATAAGTGTGATAATTGAATGTAAAGAAGTTGAGAAATAATTGCTCATAATATTTTATTATTTAATATCATACACATTCTACTGTTATGATAAGGACATTTCCAAAAACCAGCCTTATCATCATTTATATTTGGAGTACCATCTTCAAGAATACTCCAGTACCATTCACCCTGATCTTTGTCGATAAGGTTCTTTTTAATATAATTCCAGCAGTTAAAAGCTTTTATGAGCGACTCTTCATTATCATGTTGAATGTAATGTTGGTAGAAACCTGTTACTGCCTCTGCCTGCACCCACCAATGCCTTTCTTTATCAATATTATCTGTGTGAGGATTATATTCGTATATCATGCTCCCATCGCTCATGAATCCATCGCTTGCTGTATTTGCAATTAGGTTGCTTTTGAATCTGACCCTTTCTATAATTTCTTTATCTTCTAGCATCAATGCTGCTTCGTTCAACAACCACGCAGCTTCAATGTCATGGCCAAACGATATTTTTTTATTAGAGCTTTTCCAGTTTTCATCAAAAAAAAGATTTAAGTGGTTTGTATCTTTATCAATAATTTTATCTAGAAAAACTTCTATTAAATTTCGTAGACTTCCTTTTAGGTTTGTATCTTTCCATACGCTATAGAGTTTGGTATAAGCTTCTAAAATATGTAAATGAGTATTCATTGTATAATACATATTTTCATCTTTTGAGCTTAGTCGCATATCTTCTATAGGTTGCCACTCTTCACTTAATGCTTCAACATATCCGTTGGTTTTATGTTTAAAGCAATACTCTTCTATCACTTTAAATATCTCAATTGACAATTCTAAACTATCGCCATCACCTGTTGCATGCCAATATTCCGTTAGTCCATATATTGCAAACGCTTGAGCATATACTTGCTTTTTGCTATTTGAGGGAGAGCCGGTATGATTTAGTTGCCAATACACGCCTTTATATTTCTTATCAATGAAATTTTTGAGCAAATACTTTTGTGCTCGGGTTGCTACTTCTAGATATTCTTTGTTCCCATACAAACGGTATGCGGCTGAGAAAGTCCACAGAATCCTAGTATTTAAGACTGAACCTTTATGCGCATCTTTTATAACTTTCCCTTTTCCATTTATGCAACCATAAAAACCACCATTTACCATGTCTTGCATCCTATTAATCCAGAATGGAAGAATATTATGAATTAATTCATCATCAAGCTCTTTTTTAAAGCTATTTATATCATTTAACAGCATCATTAATTATCTCTTCTCTTTTTAAGATACTTATAATTTAGTAGCATCATTATCTCTTCTTCTTTCTAGAGCTATTGAAATTTTCCTCATCTTTTTTTCACTTAAAGGGTAAAGTGAAATTAATATTATGGATAAAACTGTGCCTATAGCTGGAAGTAAACTCATAAACATTTTAATTCCTTGTATGGTTTCAGGATTTTGTGCAGTGTTTGCTTGAAATCCAAAATAGGCAAGTAGCCAGCCCGTAAGTGCACTTCCTATTGCCCAGCCAAGCTTTTGACTCATAGAAGAAGAGCTGAATATTAATCCTGTTGCCCTGTTGCCAGTTTTATACTCTGAGTAGTCGGCACAATCAGCATACATCGACCAAAGCAGGGGGAATATACTTCCAGCGCATATGCTTATAAGTACTTGAAATATAAATATCCAAATCAGGTTTTCTTTAGATATCCAGAAAAAAATCACACTTAATATTGTGGCTATTGCCATAGATCCTATATAAGTATTTTTTTTGCCTATTTTAATGCTTAACGGAGCTGAGAGAATTACACCTACTAAATTGGCAATTTGACCTATGGCCAAGTATAGTCCACTTAGAACAAATGAAAAGTTAAATAGCGAAATGTTCCTTATAGATTCTTCTTGTATATAATATTTAAAATAATATACAGTTGCCCCATCGCGTATTGAATTAAAAATGAGTGCGGCAACTCCAGCTCCAAGAAGTAACCACCAAGGTTTGTTCCTCATTAAATCCTTTAAATCTTCAGATGCTTTTGATTGTGTTCTTATGGGCTTAACTCTCTCACGTGTAAGACCGAATGTAAGGAAAAAGAGTATTATACATATAACAGAAAATACTGCCACAGCCATAATCCAACCATGTTCTACAGATTTATTGCCAGTTATTCTTTCGCTAAAGAAATTAACCATTGGCATAAACATAAGAAGGGCAAAAAAGCTTCCTATATAAGCAAATGCCATCCTAAATGAAGAGAGTATATTGCGGTCGCTTGAATTTGGACTCATAACTCCTAATAGTGAAGCGTAGGGGACGTTAACCACAGTATAGGCCGTCATCATAAGCGTATAAGTGATATATGCATAAATGATTTTTCCTCTCAAATCAAGATCGGGTGAGGTAAATGTAATTACTCCAATTATACCAAAAGGTATAGCTCCCCATAGTATATACGGACGGAACTTACCGTGGCGAGTGTTGGTTCTGTCCGCAATTAAACCCATCAACGGGTCGGACACTGAGTCCCACACTCTTGTTATGAGAAACATAGTGCCAACCACTGCAGCAGGTAAACCGAATACATCGGTATAGAATATCATTAGGTAAGATCCGAAAAGTTTCCAAAACATGGAGGATGACATATCTCCAAAGCCATAGCCAATCTTCTCTTTTAGTTTAATCATTGGTAAGTTGATTTTTTAGGGCTTTCATCTTATGTCTTCAAATTTCGATCTGCAAGATTTATTATCTTTTCTACTGAAGTAGTTGAACTTAAATCATCTTCTGGTGTATTTATACAATAATCAATAAGTTGCTCAACTGTAGAGGTTGCAACGTGTATCCGAGTATCACTTGATGCATAATAAATAAATACTTTATTATCATTATCGCATATCCACCCGTTAGAGAAAAGCACGTTTGACACGTCTCCAATACGTTCTTCATCTTCTGGAGCCATAAAATATCCTCCAGGTGAAGCAATTAATTCAGATGGATCACTTAACGATGTCATGTAAAGGTAGAGTACATAACGTAAGCCAGCAGCGCACGCTCTTACTCCATGTGCCAAATGCAACCATCCTTTTTCTGTTTTAATAGGAGGAGGCCCTTCTCCGTTTTTCAACTCAGTAATAGTGTGATACTTCCTTCTGTTGATAATTTTCTCTTCAATGATTTCTGCATTAGCTATGTCTTTTACTAGTGACCAGCCTATTCCCATTCCACCGCCGTCGATGAAGCCGCTTTGTGGGCGAGTATATAATGCATATTTCCCATTTATAAATTCAGGATGCAATACTACATTGCGTTGCTGATGTACCGATTTAATATCAGAGAGTCTTTCCCAATGCTCTAAATCTTTGGTTCTAACAACTCCAGTAGAAGCTACAGCTTTAGATAGATTCCCCTCTTCTGCTGTGGGGTCTAACCTTTCTACACAAAAAAGACCATATACCCAGCCGTCCTCATGATGAGTTAGTCGCATGTCATATATATTTGTCGCTGGCTCTATTGCTTCAGGAATATGAATAGGATAATCGCGAAACCTAAAGTTGTCAATTCCATTATCACTCTCGGCTATTGCAAAAAAAGACTTCCTGTCCACTCCTTCTGTGCGTACAACAAGCAAGTATTTTCCATTCCATTTTATTGCACCAGGATTTAAAACAGAGTTAATCCCTATTCGCTCCATAAGATATGGATTAGTTTCCTTGTTGAAATCAAAACGCCAATGCAAAGGTGCATGGTCGGAAGTTAGTATAGGATTCTTATAACGTTTATACAATCCGTTATATTTAGAAACAGGCTCATTTTTTTTAATAAGCAATTTATCATGCTCCCTTTTGAGTATATTTAGTTTATCATAAAATGATGTCATAATATTTTATTTCAGGTCAGGCAATTCATCACGAGTAAGTACAAATGGTAGGTTAAAAGCATCGTTCCACCACCTAATAGGTGCATGTTCATGAGACACATCTTTGAATGCATCGCTATTTGAATTCAAAGTGCGATTATAATCATACCAAGGCATAAACCATATCCATTTAGCTCCTGCATCCCACTGTTTGCTTATCTCAGCCACATTGCCACACTCGCTAAGAGCTGCGGGCTTACCGGGATAGCGTTGCTGCAGAGTAGCAAATTCGTTATCTATGTTTTTTGCTTCTGATGCATTGTAGATATCTCTCCCTACCATATCAACATAATCATCACCCGGATACCAGTCATGATCGGTTATTTGAGAGGTCCATACCCATATTAGATTGTTAAGTCCATGTTGATGACTCATTCGGTCGTACATAAGCCTCCAGAGCTTTTTAAGAGGTTCAGCACCACCAGCACCCCACCAAAACCAAGCAGTTCCACCTGCAAACGCACCCATATTACCTGCTGCTTCATGTAGCGGTCGCCATATTACAGGGATATTTTTATCTTTCAAAAGAAGTAAATATTCAGAAACCTTGTCTATGTCATAAATCATACGTTTGTATTCTTCAGAAGAAGGGTCTTCGATTTTTTTAACATCGAAATTAGTCTGATCTAATTGATTACCCCAGTAGAAGCTGTATGAGTTCTCATCTGAACTATTATCTGGTACATTCCAGTGCCACATGGCTGATACCACACCCCCTTTATCCCACCACTCTTCTACCGTAGATATGTCACTATAGTCTATCCAGCTGGAAGGAGAAGCATGAAGATGTATAAAGTCGAAACAATTTAATGCGGGCCATTTGCCAGTATGGTGGTGCACCCACTCAGCTTCGTTAATGTTCCACGACACGTTTGCCATGGTGCCCGAAAGTGTTGCATTACCTTCCTGTTGTTTCATGAATAGGAGTAGCTTTTCTGCTTGAGGAGATAAACCTTCTCTGGGTGGTGCAGGTGCACGAGTTTTGAAATTAATGCTATATTCAGATTTATTAAAGACTCCGGTGGGTCCTTTCACGGTCTGTGAAGGGACCAATAGGATGTATTCAGTGTTTATCTGCAATGGGGGTACTGTAATTTTCAGCTCTCCATTTAATGCAGGTCTCAGATTGGTAACCGATTGCCCGTTGAGTGTTATCTGGCGGGAAGTTCCAAAAGTTATATTCACATCAAACCACAGTGAAATCTCAGTAGTTCCTTCCAATACATCAGTTTCCCCATTAGCGGGGCTGCTTAACATAAGAATTGGAGGGCTACCTTCGGGTTCCTTAACACCGTTCTCGGTGCAGGAACCCGCAGATAACAGACTAACGAATAGCAAATACAGATTAACCTGTAAAATGACTTTTTGCATCATTTAATTGCTTTATCACTCTATAGTTACTTTGGTGAAAATTAGGTCTGAACCTTGGATAATTAAACCTGCATTGGGATAGTCACTATCGTCAGGCGATTTATTGGCTTGGATCTGATCCAGTATTGCTCTTGTGAGCGTTACCTCAAAAACGCGCTTATCGAACTCCCACCCATAGACATCAGTAGGTACAAGGGTGTTGCTTCCAATTTCCTCAAAAATCAACCCACTAAACGAGCCGTCGTTGATCTGAGCTTGAGCCCAAACCTGATCTATTTGATCAAAGTAGAAACGCATTTTTGCTCCTGCCCTAGCACTGCTAAAGGTAGAGGCGGGAATTACAACACGACCGCCTTCACTCCACGTGATTGTAACTGGTCCAGTCCATACGGTGGCCTCGAAAGATTGTTTGTAAACGGCTACAATATTATTGATTACAACATTCTGTCCGTGGAAGATAACACTTTGTCCCCAATCGGTTAGTGTTTGTAGCATTACCAACTCTTCATCAGTAAGCTCGAATTCAACTACATTGCTGTTCGGATCAAAGATATATGTGTCGCCATCCACATTATAGCGTTGAAGTATCTGTTCCCAATGTCCGTTATAGAATTTAATCTGAGAATCACCCTCACCTGTTACAGCATATGTTATCTTGAGGGTTACAGTTCCGTTGGTAAAATCTACAAATGCATTTGGATCAATAGTATACGTGCCCCAATCTAGGTTTAGTGGGCCATGATAAACTATATTTTCTATCTGTCCCATTGGCATTACACTAATTGTATAGTCAATTGCACCATTGGAAGAGACAAGTGTTAGTTTTGTATTATTTGCAGCAGTTTGAGGAATTGTTATATACATTTTACTTCCTGCAACAATAAACTTCACTTCTGAATCATTCACTTTTACTTCGGATAATTTATCTAGATTGGTCACTTCAATTCCAAATAACTCTCCAGCTTTGATTTCTTCATCTTCACCCGGTAAAATTGGGATGAAAGCAAATTGAGGTGCTTCGACTGTAATTGCTGGAAATTCAACACTCTCCCCATTTGCCATAAAAATAGTAAGTTCTCCACTTTCGACATTCATAGTAGGCATTTGAACCTCCAGACTGGTTGGCGATGCATTGCTCAATTCTACCTCTCCTCCGCCTGTAAAAATCACTTTGGTTACCAGCTCGAGGTTTTCACCTGTTATAGTTACTTTATCTCCTAATGGTACTGTACTATTGTCATATGCTGTAAACAATGGTTTTAATGTTTCAATGGGCACCTCTACTTGTACTCCACTACCAGTATTGAGTAGTAAATTGCCACTAGTTGCCGCTTCTGGCATTAACACCGTAACTTCAGTGGCATTTTGCGATTCAAGCTCTACTGGCTCATTTATACCTGGAAAGATGATATTGGTTATCAGCTCCATGTTTAAACCTTCCAATTTTATCAGATCACCCCCACGCAGAGATTCTGCAGGGATAGCAACAACGTTAGTGGGTAGTGCCATTCCGATATTTGCAATAGCTACTTCAACACCCGAAGCGGGAATCATTACAACCACTCCATCGCTCATATTTTCAGGAAGTGTAAAAAGTATAGATTGACCATCTTCATTTTCAGTTACTTCAAATGGTATCTGGTCCTCATTAGGCATTAAAAGAGAAACTACCAAATCGAGGTCTGTTCCCATAATCTCAATTACTTCACCTGGCTTTTTGCCAGTGAGGTCTAGTGTTTCTGATACCCATGGGAGTGCAATCTCAATTTCATCGTCTGAGTATACTTCAATAGGTATCTCTTCACCATTGGAAATAATAATCTTTCCGCTTTGCGCCTCAGCAGGAACGGTTAACTGTATCTTTTTTCTCGTCTGCCCTTCAAGGAAGGAGTCACCCTCTACAATCACATTATCAAAGAAGATAACTCTTTTTATAAGATTGAGGTAGTCTCCCTCAATAGTTAGTACATCCCCAGCCTTAGCTTTCATGGGAGATACTTTGTTAATTAAAATAGGCTCAGAGTAGGTGATTGGTGTGAGGGTTTTGATTTCCCCACGAGTTGTAACCAGTGTTATTATTCCCACTCCTGAGTCTTGGGGAATCATTACCTTGATCTCTCGTTCGTTCACAACAATTATTTCTGTCACCTGCACAGTACCACCGCTTATTCCAGGGAAGATTACAGCAGTAACATCTCCCATATTTTGGCCAATAAATCTCAACTCACCTCCACGTAGTGCGGGTGAAGGACCAAATGAATGAAGGATAGGATCATTATTTACCTCTTCTTTCTCGCATGATGGCAGTAGGAAAACTACTAGAAGGAGCATTATAATGTGCCTAAACCATCTATATTTTTCTGTATATATTGTTCTCATAAATTAAGGTTTTATTATTCGTTTGGTACAACGCGTATATTATCTATGCAAATATATGGAGTACTTGTAGTACCAGTAATTCCACCGTGATATACAAACATGGTTAGTCCTCCGTAATTGCCTGCTGGTGCTGTCTCTAACGTACCACCGGCATGATCATATTTAAACTCTGTAAGAGGTATTGAAATAGTCACCCATCCATCAGTTTGATATGACCCTGTCTTTTCCCATGGCCTCCACAAGGCTCTGGGTGTTGTCCCATCTGCAATATATCCATTTGTATCAACAGTAGACCAAGGGGTGAATATTATTTGCATTGCTAGAGTCGACCATGGTTGAGTTACATTAACTTCAAACTTTAATGTTGAATTAGCCGGGTCTGAAGAGAATAGATCACCTTCGGGTCGTCCATTAGATTTACCCCACAAATTAAAAGAGAAATCATCTTCTGCCCAGTCTACTGATGGGTCACCATCAAGAGTTCCAGTAAAATATACATAGTTGCCGCTTATGCCATCAGGATCAGAGTCTTTTAATTTGCCTGAACGCCATCCTCCATCCGCGTTTAAATTATCCCAATCAAGAATCATTCCTCTATCGTCTCGGAATTGAAACTTTGAGCGACCATTACCATAAATTGAGTTTACATTGATATATCCTTTTTGAGAATCATTTGGAATACGAAATGTAACTTTTGTTTTTTCTATACTTATTATATCTGTAACCGGTATATTACCCGCCATTGTAATTTCCAACGGAATATTTGGATCATCAATAAAATAATCTCCATATAAAATAGCTACATCACCATCATGAGTATACTCATTTGATATACTTGAAACTAATGGTCCAGGTACTTGAACTCCAAAATCATAAGTTATAGTATCATTGTTTTTATTCACCATGTAAATCTTATCTGTTACAACAGATGGAATTTCTCCAGGAATGGATACAAAAAGATGATTATCAGTAATTAAACTGGTGTTTAAAATAGCCTTCTGATCATTAAACCACATCTCCCTTATACTAGTAAGATTTTTACCCACTAGTACTATACTGTTATCCATAAAGGCTCTAACCAGAAGTGAATCTGCAGATGTAGGTTCGGGTACTCTAATATAATGAACTTCAGGAATACCATCAGTAAGCTTAAACTCGTCTGGATATTCTTCACACGAATTTAAAAAGAATAAAATGATAGGGACAAGTAAAGAGGTTAGCAACCATCCCTTTTTATATTTTATAATCTGTGTCATAATTTAAATTAGTTAAGATTAATATTCAATTGATGATAAGTCAAATTCAACAGGATCCTCAAGCAAATTTGGATTCATTGTTAAGTCTGTATCAGGGAAAGGAAGCTGAAAATGACTGTCAGTTACATTAGGAGACGCACCTGCAGTGTCATAATATGTAACTGCGTTGTCTAAGACAGTACTTTCATAAAGTGATCTTAAGCCTAAGTACTGATTCCTCCTTTGACCTTTTATTTCAGCAATAGCTTGTGCGGGTTCATAGTAATGCCAACGTACATAATCATACCATCTATCACCTTCACAAGCAAGCTCAAGTCGTCGTTCTTTCCATATATCGTTCCATGTGATCGATGATTTTGGCTCATAACCCTGAACCGAACGTCCCCTTACATCATTATAAGCTTTAAGAGCTCTAGCATCAGAAGTAGATGAGTTGTTTCCAAGCGCTGCTTCTGCATATATAAGATATACATCAGACAATCTTAGTAAATGAGTGCTCAAACTAGTTGCCATACGTCCCATACTGTGACCAATCCCAACAACATGGTCATTATCATTACCCACAATGTGTTTAACGCTGTTAGTTCCCACGGCGCTCTGATACTCCATGCTTGTTACTGCAAATTCTGTATAGTCTAAACCTCCCTTATCAACCCAAAAATAATCGTATACATCACCATACATCATCATTGTTGCTTTTCGTCTTGCATCAACGTTATTACGAGTTAAGCTCAATGCATTTTCCCCAAATGCATCTTGAAGATCCACAGAGGGGCCGTTATATCCACCCCATGTTGCGCCATACTCATCAATACCCTGTATGCCTAAATCAGATTGCAACGAGTTTTGAGACGTCCATTGATTAGACACAACCCAGTGCCAAGCCAATAAACTCTCCTCACTATAATTGTTTTTTAGTCTGAAAACATCAGAATAAACAGGTAATAAACTTCTGCCACTTTCATTGATAACTTTTAATGAATACTCTGCAGCTTTATCAAGATCAGCTTGATTACGGCTACCACTCATTCCATATCCTGACTTTGTTAGATATACTTTTGATAGAAGTCCATACGCAGTATAAAGATCAATTCTACCAGGATTGTTTTTTTCAGGTAGCCACTCTATAGCTTTTTCGAGCGTTATGATAATATAATCATAGACATTTGGAATTGTTGCTTTGAAAATACCATTGTAATTTCCCTCAGAAATTGTAGCCGAGTTATTATGAATAATTGGAACAGCTCCAAATGTGCGTACTAGATAAAAGTACGTCATGGCTTTCCATACAAGCGCTTCACCTTTCACTGTGTTTTTAGCATATTCACTAACATCGGGACCCGATTTTGTGTCAATATTTTCTAATATTCCGTTACAATATGCATTAACCGACCATAACGAAGCCGACATATTAACTAGGTCTTCGTCGGTAGAATTTATCGTAAATGTCAAATAAGGAGAACTCCCCCAGTAATAATTGCCCGAGAGAACCTCGCCAACTTTAAAAAAACCTCTTTGGAAATCATACCATGGCGAACCATAAATAGGATTTACTGCTTGAAAGCACTGCTCATCTGTTTTGTAAAAGCTGTCCACCGTATAGTTATCCTCAGTTGGTCTATCTAGAAAATCTTCACAACCTATCATCAATAAAAGTACTGAGATGATAGCAAAGCTTTTAGTAATTATATTATATTTTTTCATATTTTCAATGTGTTTGATGATTGATTAAAATGATAGATTTAAGCCAAATGAATATACTTGAGGAGATGGATAGCGTCCGTTATCAAGTCCGAATACATACTGACTTGTTGTACTTGCACCTATCTCAGGATCATACCCACTATAATTGGTGAAAGTGTGTAGGTTCTGAATATTTGCATATATTCTTATATTCTCTAAATTCCATTTCCTCACCAAATTCGAAGGTAAAGTATAGCCAAATGTGATATTCCTAATTCTCAAGTAAGAACCATCTTCTATATATCGATCACTAATACGATCATTGTCATTTGGATCATTAGCAATTGGTCGTGGTATATCTGCATTAGGATTAGTAACCATAATATTAGTTATATCATCCATCCATTCATAAACAGTCACACCATTTATTTCCGCTGGATAGTTCTTATTTGGATCTATTGGAGATAAATTAGCCCTATTGGTAACCAGCTGCAATTGATTATCCCAAGCACTCTTCATGCTAGACAAATTAATGGCCGAGTAGTTAAATAATTTATTACCATAGCTACCATTTAAGAATACCGATAAATCGAAGTTTTTATATGAAAAATAGTTTGTAATACCGAATGTGAATTTAGGAAGTGGTGATCCGATATTAGTTCTGTCATATGTATCGATTACACCATCAGGTACACCGTCAGGACCACTTATATCTTCAAATTTTAGGTCACCTACCCATGTAGTATTGTAGCGATTAAATACACCATTTGATGGATATTTCTCAGGCTTTGGAGAATTTTGCAAATCTTCCAAATCCTTATAAACACCAGCTACCTTATATCCATAAAAATTGTATAAAGGTTCGCCAACATTACTTATAGAAACAACATCACTCCACTGTCCATATCCTTCAATATGTACAGCATCAGTACCATCTAAAGCTACAAGCTCATTCTTATTAAATGTAATTTGAAGTTGAGTATCCCACGAGAAGTTACCTGTTAGATTTCTAGTATTTATAGTAAATTCTAAACCTTTATTATTAATTGTTCCATAGTTTCCGTAGGGTGCTGCCAATGCAGATGAGGGATTACCTCTTGTTCCAATGTACGAAGGAAGTTGAAGAGGCATTAGCATATCCTTTGAAGTCTTATCGTATGCATCTACAGTTAAATTTACTCTGCTGTTAAACAAACTCAAGTCCAATCCAAGATTCCACTGTTCTTGCGTTTCCCATTTAATATATGGATTAGCAATATTAGATTGGCGATAACCAAGTCCAAGGCCCGAAGGCATTCTTGAAATAGCTGCTCCCCATCTATATCCCCCAATATTTGAGTTTCCAGTTTGGCCCCAACCAATACGTAGTTTAGCATCATTTACAACATCAGTCAAAGATTCAAAAAAGTGTTCGTTGCTAAATCTCCACGATGCAGCTACAGCGTGGAAACCAGCCCATCTGTTTTGAGGACCAAAGTTAGAAGAACCATCTCTTCTGTATGTATATGTACCCAAATATCTATCATCATAATTATATGTAGCACGTCCAAAAAACGATGACATGGCTGCACTTCCAAAACCAGAGTTAATCTGTGGGTCAACTCCCAAGCTAGGGTTTTTAATATCGTTTGACGGAAGCTTAGTTGTAGTAATACTCTGATATTCCCATTTCGACTCCCACATTTCCTGTCCAAGCATCATTGTGTAAGAGTGTTTATCTAAGTTTCCTGAGTAGGTTAAATAGTTTTTAAACTGCCAAAACATATTGTTGTTTCGCTGTATAGAGCTCATATTATTTTCTCTACTCCAATTACCATAAGTAACAGAAGGTTCAAAGCGTTCACCTTTCGAGTCACCTATGTCGAAACCTAACTCTGTATGCCAAATAAGATTTTCTAAAGGTGTTATATCAGCAAATATGCTACCGTTAAGTTTTGAGCGATCTAGTAGTATATCTTCATCCAATACCATTGCAATTGGATTGATGCGTGTATACCCTTCTCTGATTTCAGATGCATAATTACCATCAATATCATAAATCGGTATGTCGGGAGGTGTTAAAAGTGAATAATTTATTACCCCTTCACTTCCGTCTGCTAATCCAAGTCTCTCACTAGTCATAGAATACATAACGTTAACACCTAGTTTTAACCATTTCTTTAGATTGGCATCCAGGTTAGTACGGAATGCATAACGATCAAAAGTAGTTCCAATAATTGTTCCATCTTGAGATGTGTAAGAGCCAGATGCATAATACCCAACTTTATCGCTACCTCCCTGTGCAGAAATCTGATGCTGACTCATCGGAGCATGGCGGAAAATTGCATCCTGCCAGTTTGTTCCTTTTCCTAGAAGTGAAGGATCGGCAAATTCAGGACGATTATCACTCATAGAAACCTGATTGCTAAATTCAGCAAACTCCCTAAGGTTCATCATATCTAAACGTACTGGTTGGCGTTGTAAGCCATACATACCTTCATATGTAAACTTAGCTTCACCTTCTCTCCCACGCTTTGTAGTTATAAGCACAACGCCGTTTGCTCCCTGTGCACCATAAATGGCTGTGGCAGAAGCATCCTTTAAAATTTCCATAGATAGAATGTCAGAAGGGTTTATTGTAGATAATGGAGAAATTGTTGAGATAGGACTATTACCTAACGCATCTCCAAGACCAAAGTCGGCTCCACTGCTTCCTCCACCTTGCACAATTACACCATCAATAACATAAAGAGGCTCAGCATTAGAATTGATGGTTGACTGTCCTCTTACTCTAATAGAAACTGATGAGCCTGGTGCACCAGAAGTCATTACCGATGAAACTCCAGCTGCTCTACCTTGTAATGCTTGGTCGAGGTTGGTAATAACTGAACCTTTAATAGCATCTTCAGAAACAGAAACCGAAGCGCCAGAAATATCGCTCTTTCGCATGGTTCCATATCCTATTACCACTACTTCATCCAATAGGCCGAGATCTTCGTCCATCTCAATTTGAAAAGATGTCCTATTTCCAACTATTACCTCAACAGATTCGTATCCTATACTAGATATGTCTAATATAGCATTAGAAGTTGTAAGGTTTAAAGAGAAACTACCATCGATATCTGTCACAGTACCATTAGCTGTTCCTCTCTCAATAATATTTGCACCAATCATTGCAGACTTGTCTTTACTATCCACAATAGTGCCAGAAATTCTATGTTGTTGTGCAATTAACTGAAAGCTAAATGTCAGAACAAAACATAACATAAAGATGTTTTTCATAAAAAATATATTAAGTTTTCATAAATATCTAATATACAAAATTATCACATTTTTAATATATTATCTAGTATTATATTGTCACATATTAATACTTCTTTGCAATATTTGCCAACAAAAGACCCAAAAAGCATTTATACACTTGTGTATTCACCTAATTTGCATCTATATGTGCAATAAATGTAATATTTGTGATTCTTATTAAGTCAAATTACAATTTTAGTTTTTCTGTAATTTTCTCTAAAATCACTAGGAGTAAAATTCTTCCTACTTTTAAAAATACGATTAAAGTTAGAAATGTTGCTAAAGCCACTTAGATAACAGATTTCAGAAATTGTGTTTGTGGTATCTGCAAGCATTCTGGTAGCATGTCCCAGGCGCAATTCTATAATATAATTCGATAGTGTCTTGCCAGATCTTAATTTAAAGAAACGACTTAATGCAGTAGGGGTCATGCCCACAAGTTCAGCCAATTCATCAAGTGAAATATTTCTTTGGTAATTATTATTTATGTGTTCATATATTTTTGTTACTCTTCTGCTGTCTGCACTTTCATTGGTTCTAGCAAATGAAGAACTGGCAAGAGTTCGGCTATCTTTAAAAAGTGAAAGTTTATATAAGATTGAAAGGAAGTTGATTACAGAATAGAAGCCCTCCTTTTCAGTAGATAGATTATTTAACAGAGGGTAAACTTTCATTATAGCCTCCATTGGGAAATTTATTCCTTTTTTTGCTCTATCCAGCATATCGCGGATACTTTCAAATTGTTTTTTATCAATCAGGTTTCCGAGAAAAAGGTCAGAAGGAAATTGTATAGTTATCTCTCTGATTTTTTTTGATTTACATTCATGCTGTTCCCATACATGTATTAAGTCTTCGCCAGTAATTAGTGTGAGATCATAATTTTTTATCACTTCCACAGAATCACCCACAATTCTGCGAACGCTTTCTGCATTTTCAATATAATTGAGCTCAAATTCTTTATGTGAATGAAGAGGATAAACGAACTCGCTTTTAACTCTGTCTGCTACATAAAAGCAGTCCGTTTCAGATAGAGGAGTAATTTCTTTAATTATATATCCTGAATTCATGCTCAATTATATGATATTGCTTCAATTGCCAGCTCTGTCACTTCTAAAAGGCACAACAGGAAGATTGCGTGTGTTTGCTAAATTACCTATTATGAAATTTCTAAAGCAATATCTAACAGCCGTTGGGTTACTTATATTTTCATTATAAACTTCAACTTTCAAATGATTAACTCTTGCTTTAGCTGGAACAAATACACCATCTTTGCCTGCTATTTCAAAACCGGTTATTCCATCTGATCTGTTAAAACCGTTTTCAGCATGGTCGAAAGAAATAATTGCTTTATCGTCTACTATCTCCATTGACGCAAACTCAGGACCATGCGCTTCAACTTGACTAAAGTTGTAATTACGGTTTAATGCCATATATGCTAGTCTTTTACCCACATCAGTTTTATTACGTGGGTGAATATTATATTTCTCATATTCTTCCACCAAATCATTGGTTGAAATCATACCGCTGTTTTTGATTAATTTCTGTGCATCAAACTGTGCTTCTCTAAGATAAGCTGCCCAATCACCTTCACCATACTCAAAAGGTGCTATTTCAGCATAATAAAAAGGTAATTCAGAGTCTTCCCAAAGCTCACGCCATAAGGTAACCATATTATTTAGTCTCTCCGGATAAACTTGATGTGCTCCAATATTAGACTCACCCTGATACCAAATAAAACCATTTACTTTGTAGTTTGTAATTGGGTGAATCATACCGTTATACATTAATAATGGTCTCGACATTGGATGAAGTTTGTTTACAGTCTCTTCATCAAGATTTACATCATCATACGTGTTAAGTATCTCCCTGTTAGTCCATGCCTCCACTTTAGAGCCTCCCCAAGCAGAAACAATAATACCCACTGGCACATTAAGCGCTTTGTGTAATGTCTCGGCAAAAAAGTATGCAGTAGCACTAAATAGAGGAGCATTCTCCGGATTAGATACCTGCCATTTCCCTTCGGCTGTTTCCAAAGGTTCAAAAGATTGAGCTTGTTTAATTGTAACAAACCTAATTGCTGGATATTGACCGGCGTTTAAGATAACATCATTTGCATCTTTAATTGGATTATTCCAAAATCCATTCAATGGCATCTCCATATTACTCTGCCCTGATGCTAGCCATACTTCACCAATTAGTATATTTCTCAAAACAACTTCCTCACCATCAGATATTGTAATAGAGTAAGGAGTAAAACTTGCTTCAGGTGTTTCAATCATCACTATCCAATTGCCATTATCATCGACAACTGCACTTTTATTTTCACTACCCCATGAAGTGCTAACATTAACAGTTTTACCATTATCAGACTTTCCCCATATTTTGACTTTACTCTTCTGCTGTAAAACCATTCCATCGCTTAGTATCTCAGGTAACTGTGGTTTACTCATAAGAGCAAAACCCATCATGAAGAATGTCAGAATCAGATTATACTTTTTCATAGTAGTTAGTGGAATTTATATTTAAACTATCTTAAGTTTTTATCTACAAAGATATGTGAAATAATTTAAATATACCAAATTTATTCCACCGTAACAGATTTGGCTAAATTTCTGGGTTGATCTACATTGCAACCTTTTTCTACAGCAATATGGTAAGCAAGAAGTTGCAAGGGAATTACGGCCAATAAAGGAGCTAAGCATTCCTCAGTGTGAGGTACTTCAATTGCAAAGTGTGATAGATTTCTAACCGTATCATCCCCTTCAGTGATAATTGAGATAATTTTCCCTTTTCTGGCTTTAATCTCTTGTATATTACTAATAACTTTATCGTATGTGGAAGAGTGAGTTGCAATAACTACAACAGGCATTTCCTGACTAATCAAAGCTATTGGTCCATGCTTCATTTCGGCAGCTGGGTAGCCCTCAGCATGTATATAAGAAATTTCTTTTAGTTTTAATGCACCTTCTAATGCAACCGGAAAATTATAACCCCTTCCTAAATAGATGAAATTTTGTGCGTAAGTGAAAGTTTTTGCAAACTCTGAAATATCATTGTTCTTTTTCAATATTGATGATATTTTATCCGGAATTTGATGCAACTCTCCAATGATATTAAGATATCTTTCATCACTAATTGTTCCTTTTTCTTTTCCTATCATCAATGCTAACATCGTTAAAACAGTTACCTGAGCAGTGAAAGCTTTTGTTGAGGCCACACCAATTTCGGGTCCCACATGTGTATAGCACCCCGAGTCACTGTTTCTTGGAATTGATGATCCAATAACATTGCATATACCAAATATAAATGCACCCTCTTTTTTAGCAAGCTCTACAGCTGCTAGGGTATCTGCAGTTTCACCCGACTGTGAAATGGCAATAACTATATCATCTTTATAAATAACCGGATTACGATATCTGAACTCCGATGAATACTCTACTTCAACGGGTATACGAGCAAATTCCTCAATTACATACATTCCAATATTTGCTGAGTGCCATGAGGTACCACATGCAGTTATAATTATACGTTTTGCATTTAAAAATCTCTCTTTATTATCTATAAATCCTGCAAGTGTAATATTGTTAGCATCAACATTTACTCTGCCTTTCATGCTATTGGCAAGTGTTTGAGGTTGCTCAAATATCTCTTTCAGCATAAAATGAGGATAACCGTTTTTCTCGAGCTGACTAATTGTCATTTCAAGTTCCTTAATCTCAGGTGTTTTCTCTACATTAGCAATTGTTTTAATAATTAAATTTTTGTTTCTTTCAATTGTAACAATATCTTCATCATCAATATAGATAACTTTATTTGTGTGTTCAATTATAGGAGTTGCATCTGATGCTAAGAAATATTCATTTTCACCAATTCCTATAACTAAAGGACTGCCTTTACGAGCTGCAACAATACAATTTGGATTACCTTTTTCAATAATTGCAATTGCATACGCACCCACCACTTCATTTAATGCAAGTTGTACAGCTTCGGAGAGACTTATATTATTTGATTTTTTTACAAACTCAATTAGTTGAATAAGAACCTCTGTGTCTGTTTCACTTTGAAATGTATATCCATGCTGTTGTAATCCTTTTTTTAGAACTGCATAGTTCTCGATTATACCATTATGGATGATAACAAGTTCCTCGGACTGTGAATAGTGAGGATGTGCATTAACTTGATTTGGCTCTCCATGTGTGGCCCAACGTGTATGCGCTATACCAATAGTACCCGATACGTCATTCTTTTCGGCAAAATGTATTAAGTCTGCAACTTTCCCTTTCGATTTATATAGATTAAGATTGTCATTGTCATTTATAAGTGCAATACCAGCACTGTCATAACCCCTGTATTCAAGTCGTTGTAATCCTTTTATAAGAATTGGATAAGCCTGTTTATTTCCTATGTATCCTACAATTCCACACATATGTAAATAAAGTTATATTGTTAATTTGTTATCTAAAATGAATAAAGTTACTTAAACTTTACAGAAAACTATAACAATAAACTTTTTTTAATTGTTCCCCACAACAATATTTTTAACTATACAATGCGATTTAAGAGTTTACTTTTTTAAATTTAATGTCATTGAATTAAGAGCAACAACAACTGTGCTAATAGACATTAACACTGCCCCCACCGCTGGACTTAAAATGATTCCAATAGGTGCTAGAACCCCAGCTGCAAGAGGAATAGCAATGATATTATAACCTGCTCCCCACCATAGGTTCTGAACCATCTTACGTGTAGTGTTCTTTGCTAACGTGAAAAAGTGTAGAATATCTGATGGATTGCTTTTCACAAGTACTACATCGGCAGAATCTATTGCTACGTCGGTACCTGCACCAATAGCAACACCAATCTCTGCTCTTGCCAATGCGGGTGCGTCATTTACACCATCTCCAACCATCATTACCAGTTTACCTTTATCTTGCAAAGACTGAATGATTTTTTCCTTATCCTGTGGCAGAAGTCCTGCATACACCTCGTTTATGCCTACCTGGGAAGCAACACTATTTGCATATTCTTTATTGTCACCGGTTAGCATTACAGGAATAATATTCATATCTTTCAATCCATCTACGGTCTTTTTAGCTTCCTCTTTTATCTTATCTCCTTGAGCAACAATACCGGCTACTTCATCATCCACAATTAGATAGCTTACTGAGTTCCCTTTATTAGCCAGTTCTTTATATATGTTTTTGTTGTAATTCAAATTATTGTCATCAAGATAGGACGGCTTAACAATTAGCAGCTGTCTGCCTTCTATTGTGCCTTTTAAACCTGTGCCACTTATTACTGATACATTCTCAGGTACAGGAAACTGAATATCCTGCTTTTGTGCCTCTTCAAGTATGCCAACTGCCAATGGATGATTAGAATGACTTTCTAGTGATGCCATCATTCGTAGTACTTCAGAGTTACTCCACTTTTCAGAGAGAGATTCTACTACAGATACCCGAAAATCTCCTTCGGTTAGAGTACCTGTTTTATCCATAGTGACATATTTTATCTTCTTTGATTTTTCTAATGCAACTCTGTTTCGTATTAATAAACCATTGCTCGCACCTAAAGACGTAGATCTGGCAACTACAAGAGGAATTGCGAGTCCTAGAGCATGCGGGCAAGCTATTATAAGAACCGTTACAAGACGCTCAAAAGCTATGTTTAAATCTTTGGTAATTAAAAGCCAGATTATAAAAGCTATCACACCTACAACTACAGCAATATAGAATAGTGCCGCAGCCACTTTATCTGAAAGTGTTTCGGAACGCGACTTTTCTTTTTGGGCATCACTTACCAACTTCATCACTTGAGATAGAAACCCAGATTCACCTGTTCCGGTTACTTCTATCTTTAGTGTTCCTTTTCCATTTACTGCACCGCCAATTACTTTATCTCCCACAGTCTTTTTAACAGCTTTCGCTTCTCCGGTCACCATCGATTCGTTTACGCTTGTACTGCCCTCAAGAATTTTACCATCCGTAGGTATTCTGTCTCCTGCATTCACTAAAAGATGTTGTCCAACCTTGATCTCTTTGAGATTTACTTCAGAAATAATATCATGTTCATCAATTAAATTTGCATTTCTCGGAAGTAATTCTGCCATTTTCTGCAATGCATTACCTGCATTTCCTACTGATTTCATTTCTATCCAATGTCCAAGGAGCATGATAACAATTAGTGTTGCCAACTCCCAAAAGAAATCCATAAGATGGGGAGCATTGGGAATATAATTATTAGAGATAAAAGCATATAAGCTGTAGATATAGGCTACGGTAATACCCATTGAAATCAATGTCATCATTGCCGGTTTTCGGTCTTTTAGTTCCATTATGGCACCACTAAGAAATGGAGTTCCACCATAAATGAAGAGTGCAGTTGAAAGAATAAGTACCACCCAATCAGAACCCGGAAAAGTGAATTGAAAAGGTAAATCTATACCCATGAAACTTGAAAGTAGAAGAATTGGAAATGTAATAATTAATGAAATCCAAAATTTATGTTTTAAGTTTCCCATATGTTCCATATGCCCCATATGGTCATGACCACTATGTTTGTGGTCTTCGTTACCTTCATGCCCATTATTATTAGACAAATCATGATCATGGTCTGCGGTTGAATTATTTTGTTTGTGTTCCATCTTTTTAATTTTTTAAAAAAAGGAAAATACTCATTATCAGTATTTTCCCTAAAATAATTACATTTTCTAATCTCTGTATTTACAACAGGCTGGTAATGCATTATACGTAGCTTGATCAGCTTTGTATTTATCGGTATCATGTCCTACAGCCGCGATGACTTTTGCTATTTCGTCTTCTGTCACTTTATCGGGATCGTAATTAAGATGTAACACTTGATTTTCCAGTTCCCAACTTGCAAATGTAACGCCTTTCATTTCCTGTGCCGCTTTTTCTATTCGCTCTTTACACATTTCACAACTTCCTTTCACATTAAGCATAGCGTGTTTTTCATTGTGTTGGGCTCCTGTTTCCATGTGTTCCGTTTCTTTATTGTGAGCTGAATTGTTTTTGCTGGATGATCCTGAGTTACAGGAGATGAGTAAGAATGAGCTCACTACAATCGTTAAATACAATATTGTTTTCATTTTTGAAAATATTAAAAATTTGAATATGAATATCAATTAATCTCTGTATAAACAGCATGCAGGAAGTGCATTGTATACAGAATCATCTGCTTTGAACTTTTCTGTGTCATGCCCAACTGCAGCTATAGCTTTTGCAACTTTATCGGCAGAAGTTTTCTTCGAATCAAAGTCTAAGTGAAGCGACTGATCAGCCAGAACCCAAACTGCTCCAATAACTCCATTAACTGATTTTGCGGTCTTTTCAATGCGATCTTTACACATCTCGCAGCGGCCACCAACATAAAACATTACATGCTCGCCACCAGAAGCTACAGACTGCATATCATGACCTTCGTGCCCTGCACCAGAGGAAGTACTACTTCCATTCATCGTATGTCCCTCATGTCCTGTAACAGCTTTTCCAGCTGTTTCGTTCATCATACTTTGTTTACCTGCAAGTTGAGCGCTAGCATCAACCATATATGCACCATTGGTGACTATCTCATCTCCATCACTAATACCTGATAAGATGACATAAGAGTCGCCCAGAGACGGACCAAGTTCTACGTTGCGTAATAAAAATGCAGGTGTTTCGGTGTTCTGTTGTTTAACATAAACAATTGAGCGCTTGCCGGTCCAAAGTATCGCCGACTTAGGAATTACAATTTCATTATCGTATTGTTTCAACTGAGCGTTTACAATTGCACTAGCATACATTTCTGGCATCAACTCACCCCTAGGGTTAGAGGTTTCCACTCTTATTTTTGCAGTTCTTGTCATAGGATCAAGAATAGGATTTATAAAAGATATAGTTCCTGAAAATGTTTTCCCCGGCAGAGACTGCAAAGTATACTCTAGTTTAGCTCCTCTTTTAAGAAAAGGAAGGTCCGATTCATAAGCATCAAATACTGCCCACACTTTCGAAAGGTTTGAAATGTCAAAAAGAATAGTTCCAGGACTAATATAATCACCTTGGTTTATATTTTTTGAAACAACAATCCCACTCGTATTTGCAGTAATATCGATATAAGGAGAGATTTCACCAGATTGCTCTATTTTATTTATCTGTTCATCAGACAATTTCCATAGACGCAATTTCTGTCTCACAGCTTGCAAGAGTGAGGGTTCGATATCCTTAACCTTTGCTGCTTCAATCAACTCCTGCTGCGCTGTTAGTACCTCAGGTGAGTATATTGTAGCAATAACCTGACCCTCTTTCACGCTCTCGCCAGTAAAATTCACAAAAAGTTTCTCAATCCTGCCACTTACGTGTGAAGTTTGAGATTGCGATAGTCGCTCATCCACCTGAATGGTACCGTATAGTCTCACATCCTTAACAGGATTCTGACGGTTTACTCTGGTAGTTTGTATACTAGCATGTGCAATTGCCTCATTACTCATCTGAATAGCATCAGGATCTATTGAAGCATCTCCCGAACCACTAGATTGAAGAGGTATCAAGTCCATCGCGCAGATAGGGCAAAGACCTGGTTCGTCCATTCTAATCTGTGGATGCATTGAGCAGGTCCAAACGGTTTCATCATCTCCATGATCGTGTTCATGATGCTCAGCCATTGAACCATTGTTTGTTGAGGAGCTTCCCGAAAAAATCAGCCAGCCTAAAAATAATCCTGCAAGCAGAATCAATGCATATTTCACATATTTATTTCTGAATATCTGTAGTTTTCTATTTGTAGTCATATTATATTGTTTTTATGAGCTATTTTTAGTGTAATTTAGTGAATGATCGTAAGCTGTTTATCTCAGCTACTTTGGTATTATATTCTGCTGTTGCAACAGCCTCCCTTATCCCGTAATCAAGTATTTGCCTCTGTACTTCAATAACATTATTTAAATCACTTTTAGCAGTTACAAACTCTTGCAGTATCAATTGGTATGCAGTTAATGCAAGGTTTTTCTGCTTTTGATAAAGAGCGATCTGCCTTTCTGCATTATCAAGCTGATGTTTAAACTTAAAAAGGTCAGATTGAAGACTGTTTAATATGTTATTATACTTTTCCTGAGCCGATTCCCACATATACCTACTTTCGCGTTGCTGTGCCTTATACTTATTTCTATAGATTGGGAGACTAATAGAAACCATGGGCATAACCATATCCATTCCGTTCATACCATTATGATTATTCTGATCCATTGTGGGTGATGAACTTTTTCCAATAACCATATATTGAAGTCCTATGCCCAACATTGGATAACTCATCTTTTTGTCCTTTTCACTCTTTGCGCGATATGCTTGCTCTTCTTCTACAATCATTCCTAGCATTGGGTTTTGGCTTTCAATTTCATGAATTGCTTCCATTTCATTAAAGAGGAATGGTACTTTTATGATTGTATCAGGAACCATTACATCAAAATCTGCCGAACGATTCAAAAGTGCATTGAATTTAGCTTTCTCTGCTTCAATTTCTGAGAGAAGACTCTCAATATTATTCTCAATTTCAGCTATTTCAAGCTGCACTCTTAACACACTAGATAGACCAGAGGAGCCACCCATATCGTTAGACATAGCGAAGGCAGTTGACATTTTTTGACGTGCCAATTGTTCTAACTGACTTAGTAATTTCAGATTATCACCATTGTTTTTTAGCTGCTGTTTCAATGAAGATAAAGTATACCATTGTGAATAAACCTCAAGAAAAAGCATATCCCTTGATTCCCGAAACTCTTCATAAGCCATTTGAGCCATATGAGTAGCTTCGGTCCGGGCAGCTTTTTTAGTGCCAAACCATGGAAACATTTGCATAAGTGTAAAATCGGCTACCTGACTACCTCCAACAATATCCATAGGCTTTAGAAAAAAACCGATATCAAGTTGCGGATCGGACCATACACCTGCCTGTTCCACTCTCTCCAATGAAGCTTTATATGCTAAGAAATCGGCATTAAGACCTGGGTTGTTTAATGCTGCAACTTCCAGGTAGTGGTTGAGTGAATCAGCTTCCTGACCCTTTGTGCTCGATACCGCAATAACCGTAATTAGTAGCAATAATATATATTTGTACTTAAACTGTTTCATAACTGTTTATTCTTTTTAGTTCCGCTTTTTCTTTTCTTTTAATAACACCCTCTCTCCACCAGCACTGAAGAATGGGGACCACAAACATAGTCATCGATTGTATCACCATGCCTCCAAATGTGGGGATTGCCATCGGCACCATTATATCTGACCCTTTTCCTGTTGATGTGAGTACCGGCAGAAATGCAATTAGAGTAGTAGCAGTGGTCATAACCGCAGGTCTTACTCTCTTCAATCCCGCATAAACTACAGCTTCCCTAATTTCGTCCTTAGTTTGAGGGTCTCTATCTAAGAACGTATCATGTATGAAAGTTCCCATAAGCACACCATCGTCGGTAGCAATACCAAATAGCGCTATAAATCCTACCCATACAGCAATGCTGAGGTTAACCTGATGCATCTGAAACATATCCCGGATATTTGTACCGGCAACAGAAAAGTTCATAAACCATGGTTCACCGTATAGCCACAACAAAATAAATCCCCCTGCCAAAGCAACAAATACACCTGAGAAGTGAATTAACGAAGCAGTCACAGATTTAAACTGGAAATAAAGAATCATGATAATAATTAATAGACTAATAGGGATAATAATTAATAGTCGCTTTGATGCTCTAGCCTGTTGTTCGTAATTTCCTGCAAAAGTATATGAAACACCTTTTGGAAGGCTAATTTCGCCACTATTGATTTTATCCTGTAATATCTCGTCTGCCTCATTCACAACATCCACCTCAGCAGCACCTGCAACCTTATCAAAGATTACATATCCAACCAGAAAGGTGTTTTCACTTTGAATCATTTGAGCTCCCTTGGTATATTCAATTTCTGCAACATCACCTAATGGTATTTGAGCTCCTGTTGCAGTAGGAATAATAAGCTTAGCCAATTCGTCGGGACTCTCCCTCATCTCGCGAGGATACCTTAATCTTACCGGATAGCGTTCAAGACCTTCAACGGTAGTTGTCAATGCCATACCACCAACGGCTGTGCCAAGCACTTCCTGAAAATCGGCAACTGTTATTCCATAACGTGCCATATTTTCCCTATTAAGTTTAATCTCAATATATGGTGCTCCTACTGCTCTGTCATAGAATACAGTTGAGGTGAGTACGGATGGTACATTTTTTAGTGCCTCCTCAAGAATTTTACCACCCTCTTCAATTGACTCAAGATCTGGTCCAGATACCTTAACACCCATCGGTGCACGCATACCGGTAGATAACATCACCAGTCTTGCATCAATAGGCTGTAACTTTGGCGATGATGTCATACCAGGCAAATGCGAAGAGTTAACTATCTCTTGCCAAATATCATCAGGCTTTTTAATATGGGGGCGCCACTGTCTAAAATACTTGCCATATCTAGATTTAATAAGACTGTCTGCAGGAATCACTCTGAACTCCTCTCCCTCCGGATCATAAGTTGATTCGTCTATCAGTATAAACTCTCCTTTACGGTTTGTCTTAAACCGCTGTCTATGACCATCTTCATCTAGAATATATTCAGATATATAATTAATGGTGTTCTCAAACATTTGCGTGGGTGCAGGGTCTAATGCCGAATTTACTCTTCCCCACTTTCCTACAGTTGATTCTATTTCTGGGATATTCGAAATTCGTTTATCAAGCATTGCTATATACTCAAGGTTCTGCTCAATCCCGGTGTGAGGCATGGTGGTTGGCATAAGTAAGAACGATCCTTCGTTTAGACTAGGCATAAACTCTTTCCCCAATCCGGGAAACCTTTTGCTTGCCGATACCCAAAAACCAGTTTGTCTGAACGATCTCCACCCAATCGATTCAAATCCTTTTGCAACAACGGAGAATGTTTTATCAAAACCAAGCCAGATAACAACCCCAAAAAGCACAGTAACAATCGGCAAAGCCATAAATTTCCATCTGTTGGCTAAACTCCATCTTAGTATTGGTTCATAGTATATTACCAAAGACCATAACAGAGCCAGAACTGCTGAAATTATGATAATTACAAAGAAGAAATTACTAATCAATCCAGTGTCTGTACCTAAAGGTAGCCACATAACAGTTAGCAGATACGAAACTGCAATAAGGGCAATAGCAATATTTATTATATTTCCTGTTTTCTTGTTTGGCCATTTATGAGAAAATAGATTGTTTAGTCCAAAAAGTGGTAATGCTATATACAATACATTCCCTGTTATTACTATCAGTGCAATTCCACCTGCAACAAGAATAATATTACTCACTTTTCTAACCTTCTCAGATGTTATCTTAAACGAAAAGAAATAGTAAATGAGGGTAGGGAGAATTGTTATACCAAGAATAAATGAAGTTACAATTGCAATTGTTTTTGTATAAGCAAGCGGACTAAACATCTTTCCTTCCTGTGCTTCAAGAAAAAAGACAGGCAAAAAGCTAACTATAGTAGTTATGAACCCAACGAGTATTGCACTTGAAACTTCACTAATACTCTTTTGAATCAGATTTACAAATGGTTTACCTTTTAGCTTGTCTTTATTCTCCTCACTCTCCATATTCCGAATGGTACTCTCAACAAAGACCACCCCGATATCAATCATAATACCAATTGCTATAGCAATACCTGATAGAGCTACAATGTTTGCATCTATACCCATATTACGCATCACTATGAATGTGAATAATACCCCCACAGGCAGTATACTTGAAATGATAATGGAAGCTCTAAGATTTAACACCATAACAATAACTACAATGATGGTAATAAGTATCTCCAGTGTTAGAGAGCTTTCAAGTGTACCAATTGTTTCATGAATCAAACCGGTTCTGTCGTAAAAAGGAACAACAGTAACTTTAGAAACTGTACCATCTTCAAGTGTTTTCTGTGGAAGTCCCGATTCCAAATTTGTAATCTGAAGCTTAACATTATTAATAACTTCCAACGGGTTTGAACCATATCGTGCTACTACAACGCCACCTACAGCTTCCACACCCTCTTTATCGAGTCCTCCTCGACGGGTAGCCGGACCAAGGTTTATGAATGCTACATCTTTAAGTTTCACAGGAACACCATTACGAACAGTTACCACAGCCTCTTCCAAGTCAGATATAGTCTTTATATATCCAAGTCCCCTTACAAGATATTCCACCTTGTTTATTTCAATAGTTTCTGCACCTATGTCTAAGTTACTATTTTGTATAGCATGCATTAGATCCATAAGAGTTAGACCGTAAGCTCTCATCGCATCCGGATTAGCCTCAACCTGATACTCTTTTATAAAGCCTCCTATAGAAGCTACTTCCGCAACACCACTTGCCGAAGCAAGGCTATATCTTACTTGATAATCCTGTATCGATCTTAATTCAGCCGGGTCCCAACCCCCGGTAGGTTCTCCTGTTGCAGGGTTTCTTCCTTCCAGTGTATACCAATAAATTTGTCCCAAAGCAGTTGCATCAGGACCAAGACTGGGTTGCACGCCGGCAGGTAATGTGCCGGGTGAAAGTGAGTTAAGTTTTTCTAAAATTCTAGAGCGACTCCAGTAAAACTCTACATCATCTTCAAATATTACATATATAAAAGACATCCCAAACATAGATGAGCTTCGTATGGTTCTCACTCCTGGAATGCCAAGCAATGATGTTGTAAGAGGATATGTTATTTGCTCTTGAATATCTTTTGGTGAGCGCCCCATCCATTCAGTAGATATAATTTGTTGATTATCACCAATATCAGGAATCGCGTCAACAGGTACAGGATTCCTTGGCAGAACGCTGTGCCAATTAAATGGAGCAGTAGATATTCCCCAAATAATAATAGTAGCCAATAAAATGATTGTAATCACCCTATTGTTTAGGAAATACTTTATGATATTATTGATCATAGAATATATTTTTAAAAAGATTATTGTAATTGTATAGGCTAGTCATTTAAACCGATGTGGGGCCTATAGTGTTTTCTGTCTGTATGTTATATTAATACAGAGTACCCTACATTGAATACAAAATTAGTGTTAAGTATATTTTACCTAACTCTGTAAACAATATTATTTAAGAATCAAATACGGTAGATGCAGATGTAAGTAAGAATGCTTACATCTTCAAGATAAAGTCCTTTTGGGGGGAATTTTAATGTAGTTAATAAAGTGCTGGAATCTGATTCAGTGGTGCTCAGTTGATTAATTATAGCATGACCTAACAAATCAATTGAGATAGCAGATATCCTAACTTCTGGCTGCACTGTTTTTGTCTGATACTCATCTGTAGTCAACTTCATTACTTCTGTTTCACAACAGGAATTGCCAGTAATCGAAGCGTCATGATGTTCTATATCATCACAGCAAACGCCATAATTATCAATTGTTTGATATATCTGAAGAGAGCTAAGCTCATCACCGCAATAATGCATAGTAATTACAGGTTGAATGGCTGTAATCAACATTATGATTAGTGAAAATATTGCTGCAAATCTCTTCATCTTCAATTAAATTCTTACAAAACTATTGATTATTTGTTTCTAATCAAAATAAAGATGGTTTAAATTTCATAATGACATAGCATTCAGTTCAGCTTCAAAATCCAAACCCATCAATCATAATTTCCTCAACATCATCATGCTCAATTTCAATGATATTTTGTTTGGAGAGACCTTCTACATATATTGCTTTATAAGGAATTGCGGGGCAAACATATTCACAGCCACCACATCCAACGCAAATAGAAGGATCAATTTCGGGAATTGTTAAATGATCTTTGTAAGGAACCATATGTACCGCTTGCGTAGGACAGTGCTCAGAGCAGGCTCCACAACTAGTTTCGTCATAATAAACGATGCAATTCTCTATAATGAAATGCACTTTCCCCATTTGAGTGTGATTCTTCTCTTCAACAGTAAGTGGCACAAGAGCTCCCGTAGGGCAAACTTCACCGCATACAGTACAGTCGTAGTTGCAAAAACCTTTATCAAAATAGAGCTTTGGTTGCATTACACCACCTAAACCATAATCCAGAAATGCAGGTTTAATAACATGACTTGGGCATTTGCTCACACATAGGTGGCAAGAAATACATTTCTCTTTAAGATGATCAAAAGAAAGTGCTCCGGGAGGTGCAATTGGAGTTTGGCGCTTCAGTTCGCGCTTAGGTAATAGTTCATCAGGTAAAATAAAAATGTTATCAGATAATTCCTGAGCAAACATCTTACTAGCGGCTAACCCTGTAATAAGAGATGCAGAGAGAAAACGTCGTTTTGATTCGTTTATTTTACTAGTTCCACTATGATTAAAATCAGAAACCGTTCCAACTTCACTTTCGGACTCAAATTCCTGCTCGGCTCCTATTTCTTTTTTGGTATCAATAGTTTCATTTACGAATCGCAAATTACCGGGCATGCCAAAAGTGTACTTCATAGCACTCCTATTGCAAACCTCTATGCAGTTAAAACAGGTAACGCATCTGCTATGATCAATCTTTTTGTTTTTTGAGTCAATACACGAAGCTTTGCATTTCATCGAACACAATCCACACATATTACATTTATCATCCACAAACTGAACTTTAAACAGTGAGTATTTACTCATAAAGCCTAGTGTGGTGCCAACCGGACAAACTGTGTTACAGTATGTTCTTCCACCACGCCATGCCATGTAACCAATAACTAAAAGGGTGATAAGGGCAATTATTGTTGATGACACACTTAGTAGATAAATCCCAACCTTAAAGAATGTATAATCGTTGAAAGAGGTAAAAATCGATGCAAGCAGATTGTTGCCTTCAAGATATATTGGTCTAAAAAGATGAGTAGTAATTCTCCCGTATGAACCATAAGGATCAAGGAGTCCCACAAGGAAATTAAATCCAAAAATAAAAGCAACTATAGTAGCCCCTAGTATACTCCATCGAAGTGCATTTTTAGCCTTATCATATCTATATCTCTTTTTCTTATTCTGTTTTTTAGATAACCATGCCACTATATCCTGATAAATGCCCATTGGGCAAATTGATGAGCAGTAAACCCTACCAAACATTATTGTGAGTAGTAGCAAAGAAATAAGAATAATTATATTCAGCGATAATAAGGCAGGAATAAACTGAATTTTAGTAAAAAAACTCATACTCTCTGGAATAAAACCCCTGAAATCGAGAAAATAGAGCGTAATAAGAGAAAATATTAATACTGAGATGCCTACACGAGTTCTTTTTAGCATAGTGTTTTCATTTAGTTGAATATTTACCATGTATAGTAATTAATCCATTATAATTAATCACTACAATTATTCTTAATTAGAAAAATATCAAATTCTAACTCTCTTTATATTCAGTTTATCAAGGTTCATTGTTCCCAGACCTAACTCCTGTCCTTTAGATAAATGAGTTACATTTTCTAGAGGCATTTCTTTTGCTTGATTAAAGAAATTAGCTGCAGCAGTATCAACAGCAACAATGTCAGACGAAATAAACAAACCTTTTGAAAGCACAACATCAGATAATGATCTACCTCTTGGACCGCTAGTTTTCATCAGCCTGTAAGCATCCACAATATTCAAAACGGGTCTCTTTTCGTAAGTGCAAACATCGGCAATACATTGTTGAAGGTCGTTGGCATGAAAATATCCTCTATCCCAAACTATGCCCATATAGTTTTTCATTGAAATAGTAAGCTGTGCACCTCCATGATTTTTCAGAACTGGTACATTTATCCATTTATCGCTATCCAAAATAGCATTATGTATTTTGGCCGTTTTCAAGCTTCTGCCTTTAGGTATAGAAACGGTTCTGTAGTATGACTCCAGATTGGCTGGAACCACCGTAGCACCTGCTTTTTTAGCAGCATCCTCAATACCACTATTTGCATAAGATTTACGCCAGTCGTCGCATGGGTGATCAAAAACTGTAACCTGCGATGCACCAGCATCGAAACAATGTTTAATAATTTCAGCTACCAACTTTGGATTAGTATTTGCCGCCATTTCCACGGGCTGGTCCCAACCAATATTTGGCTTCACGCAAACTTTATCGCCTTTCTTAATGAATTTGCTCATACCACCCATTTCGATAATTGCCTTTCTGAACATATCTTCAGGTTCACCTCCTAGCACAGCAACCAAATCATAATTAGATGCAGCATTGGTTGTCTCAAATGATTGGGTAAGAATGCTCATTGCATCTGCCTCTTTCATGGTTGTTAAAGCAGCACCGGTAAGAGCAACCGATCGTAAAAATTTTCTTCTGTCCATAATACTAGGTTTTATTTGTTGTTTCAGTTTTTAGTTCAATAAAGTTAGATTGTTTCTCGTCAAAAGATGTTACAAGTTAGCGACACACTCTCTCTTTTCCTCAGTTAGATTTTATTATTTCAAAATTGCAATCCAATTCCTCCAAACAGTGTTACTCCCGGCATTGGATAACCTGCATTTATTTCATATTCTTTGTCTAGCAAATTTTCGCCTCTCACAAAGAAGTTCATCCAGTCTAATGTCTGGTAATTAATTCTTGCATTGAGTAATAAAGCATTATCTTTCTTTTGCTCAGGTTTAACAGCTGTATATAGATTTCCAAGATACTGAAAACCTGTTGAGAAGTTCCATCTATTGTAAGTGTAAATTCCGCTTACATAAAATTTATGTTCAGGTGCACCCACAATCTTGTAGGTCATATCCAGGAAACTGTAATTTGCCGATAAGTTAAGATTCTCTGTTGCTTGGTAGTTGAAAGTGAGCTCAAATCCTTTGTTTTCAACCTCACCAGAATTTACATTTAACGGTCTTCCGTTTACAAAATCTACTTGTATCATGTTATCTCCCTTAATATAGAAAAGATTTACGCCCATACTTACTCTCGCATCTGGAAATGATTGTAGCAATGATAGTTCATAATTCATTAGTCGCTCCGATTTCAAGTCTGGATTTTGAGGAGGAAACATATACATCTCTCTGATAGTAGGATTTCTGAATCCCTTGCTCAGAATTGCTTTAAGCGAAGTGTATGGAGTAGGAGAGTAACTTAGTCCCAACTGTGGTATCCATTCCGATCCTTTTAATTCATGATGATCGAAGCGTAATCCGGCATTAAAAGTAATCTTGTTATTGAGAACCGACTGCTGAATATTTACATATCCAGCTACATTGTTTATGCTTACATCTGCTAATGTTGAATCACTTGTCATGCTTAACGGATATCTCTGTACCGCCTTTCCTCCAAAACGCTGAAAGTCAAATCCTGCAGTTGTTTTGTTGCCTCTGAAAAAGCTGTACGACTGATATGCGGTAAACCCCAGCATCATATCGTTTGAATTAAATCTGGTATCCAGAATATATGATGAATTAATAGGGTAACCATCATTAATATCATGATACCCGAAGTTATAGAAAAACTTTAAAGCACCCGATGTGTCTGCATATTCATTTTCAATTACCGCCGAAGCCACTCCTCTGATAATATCTGCATCATTATCTACAATTGGTGCCGTTACAGCACCTGGATTTGAACTTAATGTTTTCGATAAGTTGAAATCAGCAAAACTTTTCCAGTTTGCACTCATGTTATATCCAATTCTTGTATATCCATTAAATTGCTCGAACTCCATATTTTCGCGATGCCCATCAGATTTGTTGTATCCAAGATTTAGAGTTGTACTGAATCTGCCGTGCTTTCCACCTGAAGCCACTTCGGCACTCAAAGTGTTATGACTTCCAAACATTAATCGCGCCGAATTATGTATGCCTTCTTGCTTCTTCTGCTTAGTAATGATGTTAATTACTCCTCCCATAGCGTTAGAGCCGTAAAGAACTGAAGCCGGACCTCTTACAACTTCCACACGCTCTGTCATCATCGATTGGTAACTATCTGCAAGGGGATGTCCCATTAGTCCCATATATTGAGGATGCCCATCAATCAACACCAACACTCCTGCCGTGGGCGCGCCACCTATACCTCTTATGCTCATAGCACCAGCAGCTCCACCGGCAACACCATAACCCATTACACCTCGTTGAGTGATAAACAGCCCCGGTACTTCTTCATTTAAAAGTGGCAGTAACGAATTATCTTTCCTTGCCTCTATCTGATTCTCAGAAACCACTGATATACTCATGGGAAGATTGCGCAGGTTAACTTTTGGCATACTTCCCGTAACTATTACCTCATCAAGTCTGATAGTATCATTTACACTAGCAAATAGTGGATATATAAGTAAAATAGTTAAGCAGAGTGATATCGCAATTTTCTTCATATAATCCATGGAAATCTAAAACACTCTTCGTCATACAGAGAGTAATCGGCCTTTCCGTTTACTGCAAATGTTTTAATGTGCTTAGCCTCATTTAAAAGTTCTAATGCATAATTTATAGTAGCTCCCGTTTTAATTCTATCCTCAACAAGTAAAATAGCCTTGTCTTTAAAATCAAAATCGATAGGCGCAACTAGCTTTGGACTATCATATTTTGGAATCTGATGAGGGTCACGTAGGCTAATCTTCAATAGCTCAACCCCCGTATTCAGTCGCTGATTAATAATTGCAGCCGGAATAATACCGCCATTAGCAATAGCAACAATGATATCAAACGTTTCATTAAACTTGATATCCTTAAACCGCTGAAGTACCTCTTGAAAAGATTTTTCTCTAATCATTTTAAACTTTGGCAAGTGCTTTTAGAACTAGGTAGCCGCCAAATAGCTGAATAAGCATTCCAGGGAAACCAATTCTGAAATCTTGTATTGCTACAAAAAAGTTTTGAGTCATTGCCCACTCAATGCCTGTTCCTATAACTTGATATGCTAGAATTGCTATTAAAATACCGATAATAGAGACTTTGCCAAATTTCTTGGCAGCTAAAGCAGCGGCAATAGCAAAAATAACTGATTTAATAATAATAGCTGGTAGTACTGCTGATGGTGGCATACCAAAGAGTAAATTATTGGCAATAGGCGATAAAACTGCAGTTAATAATCCAACGTGTATTCCGTACTTATATGCAGCAATTAGCGTGAAGAAATAAATAGGGAGAAAAATAAAACCTCCTTGTGGAACCAAATGAGCCAGTTGAGGTAACAAAAGATTGCAAACAACAAAAACCGTGGCAATCAGGTATGTTTTTGTGTTGTTTAAGCTTAAGGAGTAAAGTTTTGTAATTGTAGCCATAGCTGTATGCTTTTATATAGTTTATAAATATTATTTCTTTGTAACAATTTAACTTAAGTTGCAAACTTAGCTATAAATTGTTGTATGTGTAGCTCTGGACCTGTTATATTTTATTTAAAAAACACAAAACAGTTCCATTGTATTTTCTGCAATAACAATTAGTTGAAGTTAAACTTATGTTTCTGTCTGTTTGGGCTCTTTTCCTTAATTGATCTTGCGTATAACATAAATTATAATTAAGTCGTATAATACCCTTAACATCTCCTGTTACAATTGGACTTTAACCGAACGAGGTAAGAACAAGGTAAGGCCAAATTAAGAGTGAAGTGTGAACGATTTGCAAAAAGTAAATATGTTGTATTTACAAAATGTCGTCCAAAAGGTGTAATTATAAGTGTTTTATATACAGTTGTGGTAAAGTGGCAACAGCAAACGCTTTAAGAAGGGTTGTTAAAAATGCACGCAAATTAATAAGTTTAAAAAAACATGACATTTAATAATATTAACATAAATTGACTATTATAGTATAACTATTTATCTATATTTGCGACCTAATGCTATTTGTTTAAAATACAATAAGCTATGAAATTCTTGAAAAAAAATAAATATCAAAGCCTATGAAATGACAAGTATAAAAGAAAAAAACCGAAAGGTGCGGCAAACACCAATCGGTCTAATTAAAAAGAACACAATTAATTAAATTAACTGTATTAACTTAAACATTACAAATGTATGAACAAATTTAAATCATCGTGTAGTCATTTAACCGAAAAAGTACCCATTAAACATTTTTTATTGATTTCCCGAACAACACTAATTCTATTATTTACTTGTGTCTTCTTTACGATGGCACAAAATGAAAAGAGCATCTCGGGAAGAGTACTAGATGAACAGGGTGTGCCAATTATTGGCGCTAACGTGATAGAAGTAGGCGAAACAACAAATGGAACAATCACAGATGTTGATGGGTTATTTTCGCTGAACGTAGGTAATAATGCAACCATACAGGTTACTTATATTGGCTACCTTTCTCAGAATATTAACACCGCAGGAAGAACAGATTTTGAAGTTATTTTAATAGAGGATACTCAATCACTTGAAGAGTTGGTAGTAGTAGGTTACGGTGTTCAGAAAAAGAAACTTGTAACAGGAGCAAATGTTTCTGTTGGAGCTGATCAAATTCAGAGTCAAAACGCTATAAATGCGCTTGATGCTATTCAGTCTTTTACTCCAGGAGTAAATATTACGCAATCTTCTGGTATGCCAGGACAAGGTTTTCAGGTAAATATTAGGGGTTTAGGTACAATTGGTAACTCACAGCCACTTTATGTAATAGATGGAGTTGCCGGGGGTGATATCAACAATCTTAACCCTTCTGATATAGAATCGATAGACGTATTAAAAGATGCAGCATCCGGAGCAATTTATGGTGCACGCGCAGCTAACGGTGTTATTCTTGTGACAACTAAATCGGGAAGATTGGGTAAAATTCAAGTTTCTTATGATGGATTTTATGGTTTCCAGAATTTAGTTAAAAAACCTAAGTTGTTAAACGCACAACAATTTATGGAAATATATAATGAAGAGCGTGTAACAGGTGGTGCAGGAGCACCTCGTGATTTTTCACAAGCTATTCCCGGACTATATCAAAAAATAACAAGCGGACAGTGGAATGGTACGAACTGGATAGAAGAAATTAGTAATAAGAATGCTCCAATTCAGAATCATGCTCTGAATATATCGGGTGGATCGGGACAGTCTGTTTTTTCTCTTGGCTTTTCTTATGCTGGTCAGGAAGGTATTCTTGGCGTTCCTGTTCAACCAAAACACGATAGATATACTGTTAGGTTAAATAGCGATCATGTTATTCTTAATAACAAAGAATTTGATGTAATTAAAATTGGACAAACTTTCAATTATAGCTTTAGAAATCGTTCGGGTATCGCAATTGGTGGCATGTATTATAACGATATTAGGAATATGTTAGTTGGTAGCCCTTTAGTTCCAGCTTATAATGATGCAGGAGAATATTTTGCAAGAGCAGATGTTCAGGCATCTGGTTTAGAAGGCTTATCTCCCAGAATCTATAATCCTAAGGCACAGATGGCTTTGAATAGGGGTATGAACGAAACTCAAAATTATAATGTAAATAGTAATGCATACCTTGAAATTCAGCCTATTAAAAATTTAATATTTAGAAGTAACTTTGGATATAGAATGTTTGCAGACAGTCATAGGCAATATGAACCTGCTTTTGATTTAGCAGGAGACGTTACTTTAACTCCGGGACGAATTAATCAATCGGCAGGCACAGGTTATGCATGGACTTTTGAGAATACACTTAATTACTCATTAAAGAAAGATGGTCACAATGTGGATATACTGGTTGGCCAATCTGCCGAGAAGTGGGGTTATGGATATAGAATGTCAGCAACCAATGCCAATCCAACATTCGACGGTTATAAATATGCTTATCTAGATAATACTGATGGACTTACATCGGGTGTTACAAGTATCTCGGGATCACCTCATCCTCAAGGAGCTTTGGCATCATTCTTTGGTAGGGTAAATTATGACTTTATGGAAAAATATTTGCTTACTTTAGTTATGAGAGCCGATGGTTCATCAAATTTTGCTAAAGGTAATCAATGGGGATATTTTCCATCAATTTCTGCCGGTTGGGTTATTACAGAAGAAGAATTTATGAGAGATAATTCTTTTGTTGATTTCTTAAAATTGAGAGCTAGCTGGGGTCAGAACGGTAATGCTGATATCGATCCTTTCCAATACTTAAGTCTTATAGCTTTTGATAATGTTAATAACTATAGATTTGGAAATGACAGGAATAAAATGCAACTAGGTGGTTATCCAGCCATTCTTCCAAATCAAGATGTATCTTGGGAAACATCGGAACAGCTGAATTTTGGAGTTGATGCGTTTTTCTTAAAATCAAGACTTCAAGCAACTTTTGATTTGTATAATAAAACAACCCGCGACTGGCTTCTTCGTGCTCCAGTAGCTGATATTCAAGGACCTCAAGGTGCATTTGTGAACGCCGGAGATATTGAAAACAAAGGTTTTGAATTGGGTTTAAGATGGAGTGATAGAATTCAGGATTTCAACTATAGCGCTCACTTTAATATTTCTCAAAATAAGAATGAAGTTACGCGCATGGGTGATAATACCGGTTTTATTGAAAGTAATGGAAGCATAATTTCACAAGGAACTGATCCGGTTTGGCGTGTTCAGGTAGGATATCCTGTTGGTTATTTTTATGGATATAAAACAGAAGGCGTATTCCAAAATACACAGGAGATAGCCAACTGGAACAGTGGATTCTTGCAAGCAGAACCACAACCTGGTGACCTTATATTCTCTGATACTAATGGAGACGGAATAGTTGATGCAAGTGACAAAACTCTTATCGGTAATCCGCATCCAAAACACAGAATTGGTTTTGGTATAAATCTGGGATATAAAGGATTAGACTTCTCTGTAACAGGTAAAGGTTCTTTCGGACATCAAATTCTACAATCGTACAGATCTTTTGCAGATAACGAATTTCATAATTACACTACAGAAATTCTGGGAAGATGGACAGGTGAAGGCACCTCTAATAAATTGCCAAGAATGACTGCAGGAAATGGTGTAAACCGTATAAATGTGTCGGACCTTTATATTGAAGATGGTGACTTTGTGAAAATTACTGATATCACTCTAGGGTATGATTTTAAACGTTTAATGCCAAATATTGCATTACAACAGGTTCGTTTATATCTAACCGGAAAGAATCTTTGGACTATAACCAATTATTCGGGAATGGACCCTGAAGTGGGATATGGTGATGAACAGCCTTTTGTGTCTGGTATTGATTTAGGATTCTACCCAGCTCCAAAGAGTATACTTATAGGTGTTAACCTGAAATTCTAATTATTTAATTTATGAGTACAATGAAAAAAATTATATATTTAATTACTTTCCTTTTTCTGTTGAGTAGTTGTGAGGATTTTCTAAATTTTGACCCTCTTACTGACAAGACATCAGCAACTTTCCCATCAACAGAGGAAGAAGCGAAACAGATGATGGCAGGAATTTACACAACAATGAATAACGAGAGTCAGCAAACTGATATGAGTTATTTCTTTGTGATGGAAATTGCCAGTGATGAAAAATTGGGAGGCGGTGGTGTAAACGACAAGAAAGCTCAGGCTTATGAAGCTTTCATGTCTTCTGATACCGAAATGTTAGGACATAACTGGGAAACCACTTATGAAGGGATTCATCGTGCAAACTTTGCTATTGAAAAACTAACTCAGGCAAGTGAGCAAGAAAGTAGCTTTTTAAGTACTAACTTAAATAATCAGTATAGAGGAGAGGCTCATTTTTTGAGAGCATTCTTTTATCATCGTCTTGCTACTCTTTATGGCAGTGTTCCGCTGAAGATTACATCTGAACTTACTGAGCTTGCAGGAGCAACCCCAGAAGAGATTTTCGCACAAATAGCTGCTGATCTGAAAACAGCAATTGAACTACTTCCATCAACTGGATATTCAAGTACTGAAGAAGGACGTGTAACTAAATGGGCAGCTCAGGCAATGATGGCAAGAGTGTGGTTGTTTTACACTGGTTTTTATCAGAAGGCCGATTTACCTTTGGCCGATGGTGGTAGCGTAAGTAAAGCAGAAGTTATTACTTGGCTAACAGATTGTGTAACTAATAGTGGACACAGTTTAGTAGGCGATTTTCACGAATTATGGCCCTATACTAATTCACTTACTATTGGTGATTACGAATATATTCAGGATTATATGTCCGAAACCGGTAAAGATCTTAAATATGCAAGTGATAATGGAGCCAGAAGCCCTGAAACTCTTTTTGCTTTAAAGTTTTCCAACTTCGCAGGATGGGGAATTGATAGAGGTTATGGAAATATGTATCAGCTCTTCTTTGCGTTAAGAGGGCTTCAGAATGTTGCTAATACATTTCCTTATGCCGGAGGATGGGGACAAGGTAACTCAATACCAAAGCCAATGGTTGATGAATGGAGTGCTGATGAACCAGGCGATCCACGTTTAGGAGCATCGGTACTGGTTATAGATGAGGAACTTCCAAATTATGCAATAGGTCAGTGGGACTTTGTTATGGAAAGTAACTGGTGGGGTAAAAAGTATAATGGTGTAGCTGTTAGAGTGCCAGAGGGCAGTGGATTCAAATACCATAACGACTACAGTGTTATTATGTATGGAAATCAAGATAACCAACAGCTGTCACATGGCGACGATTTAATTTTCATTCGTTTTGCAGATGTACTTTTAATGTTATCAGAGTTGACAGAAGATGCTCAGTATATGAACCGGGTAAGAGCTAGAGCTGGACTTGATCCTAAACCTTATTCAGTTGATAATATTAGAAAAGAGCGTAGATATGAACTGGCTTTTGAAGGCTTGAGATGGAATGATATGAGACGTTATGGCGATGCTTATGCCAAAGCTGCTCTTGAAAAACAGGTTGGTGCTCCTATATTAAATTATGGTGCTGCTGATACTCACAAGAGTTTGAATTCTAAAGGATATAGTGCAAGATATGACGAAACAAAAGGATTCTTCCCAATTCCACAATCGCAGATAAATTTATCTGATGGATTGCTAGAACAGGTAGAAGGATATAAAGATGGTCAGGGTGGTATTTACCCAGGTTGGAGTAATTAATTTTAGGTTTTTCTTCTTTTTTATTTAGTGGTTTTTTCTGTGAAGGGGCTGTTGACAAACGGCAGCACTTTCACAGATTTTTTATTTTAGTTAGATATGCTTTTACTTTAAATAAAATTATCGTATTTTTAGCCTTTATTCTTTATATATATTACCATTTACTAATAAAACTACATTACTATGCCACGATTAGTCACTTTATATTCACTTCAATGGGGAGATTTATCACTTGAAGAAGTTTGTATCAAGGCAAAAGAATTTGGATATGATGGTATTGAAATTGGTTTGCCCGATCACCTCGACGTAAGACAAAAGGATCCATCGTATTATCAAGGAATTAAAGATCTGTTAAAAAAGTATGGAATGGAGCTACGCACTATTTCATCACACTTAGTAGGTCAGGCGGTATGTGACCAGATTGATGAACGACATAAAAGTATACTTCCTGATTATATTTGGGGCGATGGTAATCCTGAAGGTGTACGTACACGCGCTGCAGAGGAGCTAATTCTTACAGCTAAAGCTGCTAAAGAACTTGGAGTTGATACCGTAGTGGGTTTTACAGGAAGTCCGGTTTGGCATCTACTTTACTCTTTCCCACCTTTCCCTCAAACTGTTATAGATGAAGGGTATAAAGAGTTTGCGAGACGATTTATCCCTGTTCTAGATGAATTTCAGAAACTTGGAGTAAAATTTGCACTTGAAGTTCATCCAACAGAGATTGCTTTTGACACATTTTCAGCTCGTAGGGCTTTAGATGCTTTAGATAATCATCCTGCATTTGGCTTCAACTATGACCCCAGTCACTTGGGATATCAAGGAGTTGATTATGTTGATTTTATATATCATTTTTATGATCGCATTTATCATGTTCACATGAAAGATGTGTACTGGAGCGATACACCAAAGCAAGTTGGTGTTTTTGGAGGACACGTGCCATTTGGTGACCCTCGCCGTTTCTGGAATTTTAGAAGTGTTGGAAGAGGCAAAATTAATTTTGAAGAGATCATACGTGCATTAAACACCATTGGTTATAATGGTCCTCTCTCTATTGAATGGGAAGACAGTGCGATGGATAGAGAACAGGGTGCAAGAGAATCGTGCGAGTTTACAAAGCGTATCGACTTCAGTACATCGGATCACGCATTTGATGCTTTCTTTTCCAAAGACTAGTATAGCTGCCTTAATTTAGAATCATATATTTATAATATTATTAAATCAATAAAATGAAACAAAGAAAACTTAGAATGGGTATTATTGGTGGTGGCATAACAGGCTTCATTGGTGCTATCCATATCCGTTCGGCAATAATGGAGAATATGATTGATTTGGTTTGTGGATGTTTCAGTTCAAAACCTGAAGTGTCTATAGAATCGGGACGTAGATGGTATTTACCCGATAACCGGATATATAGTTCGTATCATGAAATGTTTGAAAAAGAAATGCAACTGCCGGAAGGAGAGCGCATGGATTTCGTGGCAATTGTAACTCCAAACCATTTACATTTTGAACCTGCCATGATGGCGTTAGAAAGGGGAATGCACGTAGTATTGGATAAGCCTATGACTTTTTCACTTGAAGAGGCAAAATTGCTTAAGGTGAAGGTGGAGGAGACTGGTCTTGTTCTTGCATTGACTCACGTGTATTCAGGTTATCCAGCTGTTAAGGAGATGAAATCAAGAATAGCAAATGGTGATATTGGTAAGCTGAGACGCGTTTATGTTGAATATCCACAAGGTTGGCTTTCGGAAAGAATTGAGCTGCAGAGTGGGAATAATGCAGGTTGGAGAACTAATCGTGCATACTCGGGTAAAGCAGGATCTATGGGAGATATCGGTACGCACGCATGGCATTTGTGTGAATACGTTACTGGATTAAAAGTTACTGAATTATGCGCCGAGTTAAATTCATTTGTGCCTGGTAGAGAAATTGATGACGATGGTACAGCCATGATGAGAATGGAAAATGGTGTTAAGGCATTGCTTTCTGCGTCTCAGATTGCAATTGGAGAAGCAAACAGTTTTAATATAAGAGTTTATGGTGAAAAGGGAGGATTTAGATGGAAACAGATGAATCCCAACGAATTATATGTGCTGACAAGTGATAAAGAACAAATTCAACATATTGGAAATAACACTAATCTAGGCCAAATGGCTTCTTGGAATACCAGAACTCCTGCCGGACATCCTGAAGGTTTTTTAGAGGCATTTGCTAATATCTATAGAAATTTTGCACATACGGTTACGACAAAAATGAATGGTGAAGAACCAACTGCCGAAATGCTTGATTTCCCTAACGTTCTTGACGGAGTGAGAGGGATGCAATTTATTGAAACCGTTGTAAAATCGGGTTGGAGTGATAATGAAAAATGGACCAGTTGGGTGGATTGATAAATAATTAAATTGTATGAAACGTAGAGATTTTTTAACTAATAGTGCATTAATAGGTACTGCAGCAATGATTCCGGGAATTTCAACTTCCTGTTCTGGGGCTAAAAAAGATTCAAAGAAGTTTACAAATGAAGAACTTGGTATGTATTCATTCGTAAATATTGCTCCTGATGGTGCGCCTTTAAAAGCGGCACTAATTGGTTGTGGTGATAGGGGAACAGGTGCTGCTTGTCAGTTTATTGAAGCGGGACCAAATGTGTCAATTGTAGCTTTGGCAGATGTTTTTACCGACAGAATGGATGGTTGTAGAAAAACACTTACCGAAAAGTTTAATAATGAAGTTGACGATAATATGTGTTTTATAGGTTTTGATGCCTATAAGAAGATAATGGAGCTGAGTGATGTTGATATTGTTCTTTTATGTACGCCAACTCATTTCAGGCCTGAACATTTTAAAGCAGCTGTTGAAGCAGGCAAACATGTTTTCATGGAGAAGCCATGTGCTGTTGATCCTGTGGGAATTCGTACTGTTATTGCTTCCTCAAAGGTTGCTGATTCTAAAGGACTAACTGTTATAACCGGTAATCAGAGAAGACACCGACGTGATTACTGGGAGGCTTATGCTCAATTAAAAAATGGATTGATAGGGGAAGTTGTTTCTGCTACTTCTCATTGGAACCAGGGTGCATGGTGGAATAAGCGTCAACTTCCTGAGTGGAATGACATGGAGTACTGTATTCGCAATTGGTTTAATATTAAATGGCTTAGCGGTGATCATATTCTCGATCAGGGAATACACAACATTGATGTAGTTACTTGGTTTATGGACGAAATGCCGATCAAAGCTGTTGGATATGGAGGGAGTGCACGAAGACTTACTGGTGACATATTTGATTTCTTCAGTGTTGATTATACTTATAATAACAATAAGAGAATGCTTCATACAGCCAGGCAAATTGATGGGTGCGATGGTAATGTATCTGAACATTTATTGGGTACCAAAGGCACTGCACAGTTGAACGATAATGGAGAGATTAAATTTTTGGACTGGGAAGGAAATTTATTGTGGGAGTATGATTATGAAAAAAACCCTGTAAATAATCCTTATGTTCAAGAACATATACATTTAATTGAGTCTGTGAGATTGAATAAAAAAATAAATCAAGCCGAGAGTCTGGCCTATTCAAATATGGTTGCTATATTAGGTAGAGAATCTGCGTATACCGGAAAAGCAATTAGCTGGGATGAAATTATGGCTTCTCAATTAAGGTATGGCCCCGAAATATATGAGATGGGACCACTTCCTGATTATCGTGAAAGAGTAGTTCCAATACCTGGCAGAGATCCGTCAGGTTCATATTGATTAAATTCTAATTAAAATATTATTAAAATAATACATTGTTATATGGAAAATAAATCTAATAAGGTAACTAGAAGAAAGTTTTTGGGATTGTCGGCTTTAGGGCTTACAGGCTTAACTATTTTGCCTAGCTGGACAATAAATGGTGTTAGAATTGCGCCTAGTGATAGAATCACAATGGGTTTTATCGGACTAGGAAGACAAGCTGTTAGTGACTTTCATTCATTCGCACAATGCCCGGGTGTACAGGTTGTTGCAGGGAGTGATGTGGATTCTATAAAACGTGATCGATTTAATAGAATAGTAAATAAATGGCAGGGTAGCATCAATATCCCAACTCAATGTGAGTCTTATGAGTTTTATGAAGATATGCTTACAAGGAAGGATATTGATGCAGTTTCAATTGCTACACCCGACCATTGGCATGCTCTTGGAGCAATTCATGCATGTCAGTCGGGCAAGGATGTTTATTGCCAGAAACCATTGTCTTACACAATATCTGAAAGTTTGGCAATGGTGGAGGCTGCCAGAAAAAATAAACGTGTATTCCAGGTAGGAAGTCAACAACGCTCTAGCCCAGAGTTTCAGAAAGCAGTGTCTTTAGTTCAAGAAGGTAAGATAGGTCATATAGAAAAAGTGTATGTACGTGTTGGAGAACCTCCCGCACCTTTTAGTTTGCCAGAAGAACCAGTGCCATCTAATCTTAATTTCAGAGCTTGGTTAGGGCCACTTAATAGTGCTAAAGTGCATTATAACTCAACCATGTGTCCTGCTATTGCTCCTCCCGATTATCAAGAAAAAGGTGAATGGGCAACGTGGCGATATTATCAAGAAACTGGCAATGGTTATACAGGCGATTGGGGTGCTCATCATTTTGATATAGCTCAATGGGCTTTGGGATTGGATGGTTCTGCTCCGGTTGAGTATATTCCTGCAGGTTACAATGGTACTGAATACACTACAGTGAAGTATGCAAATGGTATAGTTATGACTGAACAGCCGTTTAGGGAAGATGATATTCATGCAAAAGGAATTCAGTTTATTGGCACAGATGGTTGGATTAAAGTTGCACGTGGATATATTGAGTGTTCTGATCCTTCTCTTCTTGAGAAATCGGAGAAAGAAATTGAAGCAGGAGCATTTGAGGTAAGTGCACCACATATGCAGAATTTTCTTGATTCTATGAGAACACGTCTCAACCCAATTGCTCCTGTGGAGGCTGGTTGCAGTACTAACATTTTGTGTTGTTTAATTAACATTGCTACTGAGCTTAAACGCCCGGTTAAATGGAATCCTGCGACTTTAAGTTTTGAGGATGATAAAGAGGCAGAAGCACACAGATTGTACTGGTATGATTACAGACAACCATATAAATTACCATATTGGCAGTAATCAAATATTATAATTTACTTATTGAATTAATTTTATGATTGTGAAAAAAAGAATATTAATAAACTTCTCTCTCTTAATTATGGTCCTTTCTATATCTACTTCAATTAATGCACAAAAGTCCGACAGTCCTTTAAAAGACAAGAAAGTTTTGTTTGTATATGGCGGATGGGATGGTCATGAACCAGAATTAACCAGAGATATTTTTGTTCCCTGGATGAAGTCTGAAGGTGCAGAGGTATATGTTAGCGATAATTTGGATAGTTATACAGATACTACTTTGATGAATAGTTTGGATCTGATAGTTCAGATTTGGACCATGGGTCAGATCACAAATGAACAGGAGAAAGGCTTGCTTCAAACTGTTAGAAGGGGCGTTGGACTTGCCGGCTGGCATGGTGGTATTGGAGATGCTTTTAGAAATAATGTGGAATTTCAATTTATGGTGGGAGGTCAATGGGTTGCACATCCGGGAAATGTTATTGATTATGATGTTAATATTATAGATCATGATGATAAAGTAACAAAAGGATTGAGCGATTTTCATATGAATTCCGAACAATACTATATGCATGTGGATCCTAATGTAAAAGTATTAGCAACAACTACTTTTAGCGGCGAGCATGCTTCTTGGATAGAAGGAAGCATTGTACCTGTTGTTTGGAAAAAGATGTATGGTAAAGGTCGTGTATTTTATTCTTCACTTGGTCATGTTGCCAAAGATTTTGAAGTTCCAGAAGCTTTGGAGATAATGAAACGAGGTATAAGATGGTCGGCAGTGAGCTTGTATGAAGAACCAGAAGTTTGGTTAAGCCCAATTTACTCAAAAAAGTAATATTTACTCAAAAAGTAATATGAGTAATCGAATAATTTAAAAGTAACAATAGTAATTGACAAATATAAAATTACAAGAGTAGTTATTTATTTACAATTACATGAGTAATTGGTTGATTTAAAAGAGAAGCGGGAAGAGAAACATTTAGTTTTATTCCCGCTTTATAATACTAGAATTAAATCTTACTATAACTCTTTAATGCGAATGTTTTTGAATTTAACTTTTGAACCATGCCCAAGGAAACCTATATGACCAGATTCGTTAAGTAAACCAGGGTGCTCAAGTCCATCAATTGTTCCATTTTTTGATGCTTCTCTAGGATTACCCTCTAGGATAGTGATGCCGTTAAGTATGACTTTTATGTTATCACCATCAGCAATCACTTCTTGATAATTCCATTCACCTAACGGTTTTAGTGCTCCTCTTTTTGCAGGGATTACACCATAAACCGACCCATGATATTGATGATCTTGAAGGTCGGCATAAATAGCTGCATCATTATCTAAAATCTGTAATTCCATACCTACATAAGCAGCATCTCCCTCAATTGGAGTACGAATACCTAATCCATTATTAGCACCAGAGGTAAGCATAAATTCAAATCTGAGGTTGAAATTGTCAAACTCATCATTAGTATATAAGTTGCCACCAGAACCTGTTTTTGGAGGGTAAAGTACTAAATTGCCACTCTCAACAGTATAATCTCTCTTGTTGCCTATCCATTCATCAAGATTAGATCCATCAAAAAGGATGCGGAAGCCTTCTTTTCTCTCTTCTACAGACAAATTATAGGGTTCGGGACGAGGGATTTCTTTAATATAGATATCTCTGTATGCAACTTTGCTGCCATGGGCTTGAAGCTCTATTTGCTCAACTGGGAAAATAGACTGGTTTCTATTCCAGTAATTATCCAGAATAACATTGTCAGTAACCAGTTGTCCGTTCAACCAAACAGAAACTCTTTCTCCGATCATTGTAATTTTGAAGGTATTCCAATCGCCTACTCTCTGATCGGCAACTTTAAGAGGTTTACTTGGGTTCTGCTGATTGTTATATAAACCACCTGAACCTACTTGAGCACCAACATCTACACGTGCTGTATCCCAAATTTGTACTTGGGGCGTCCCACGTAGATAAAGACCTGCATCGGGTTCAGGACCTGGATATAATTTCCAATCGATTAGTATCTCAAAATCTCCATAGAGTTTTTCAGTACAAAGATTATCAAAACCCTTTCCGTCAAAAACAATCATGCCATCCTCAACTTTCCAGTCGAGTGCCATTTGCTTGTCTGCTTTTACCTGAGCAGCTGCCAGCTCTCTAGCACTCATCTTAGCTCTTGTAATTGGATTGCCAACAAGCCCCTTCCATCCATCAAGGTTTTTGCCATTAAATAGTGATATATATCCACCTTTAGAAGAGTTTTCTGAAAGATATTTGTTGATCGATTGGCGTTGATATCCAGCATCGGGATTTGTAAGTGTTTTGCTAACTTTATTTAGAATAGCTGTAGTTTCTTCACTTGCAAATGCGGTATTTGATAGTGCAATATTCATAGCCGCCAATGCTGCAGCTTCACTTACTGCTTTATCATTCATAAACTCAGAAACAAAAATCATTGCAGTGTATTGTCCGGTATTACCAATCAGATTTAGAATATTTATCTTTTGTGCATCGGTTTGAGCAAATTCCATTGCCTCACGAAGATAAAGATATTTAATTTCTGATGTCTGGTTAGACCTTCTAATAATATTGATAAGAGCATTGGTTACGTTTTCAAGCTCACTCTTATTGGTGGTATTTCTTGCAATATCTAGAACAGGATAAATTGCATCAAATGAATTAACACTGGCTAATGCACTAAGTGCAGCATCACGGTTTGTGCCTATTTCATTATTGTATGCTTCTGATATCTGCTCGATGGCATCAGTGGAGCCAATATTTGCAAGGGCGCTATAATATAAGTGTTTCTTGTTTGATTTACTTATTCTTTCACTTACTAACTTTGTTTGCTCATCTTTAGATATGTTTTTCAAAGCAGCATTAACAGATGATTGAACAGCTGAGACATATTCAGTATCAGTTTGTTCTAAAAGTGTAAACATATCGTTAAGATTTTCGTCTTTAACAACATATTTTAGCGTGTTGGCAGCAGCTGCTTTTACAGCTTTGTTATCGCTGAACATCTGGTTGTATACCAAACTGTATTGATCTTCTAGAATACGACTTGCTATAAGTTCCATAATAGCTATTTTGCCAGCATCTCCACTATTATCGAAAACTGAAGCTAGAGTGTAAGATATATCACCATCGATGGTCATGAGAGCATTCTTGGCAAAAGTTACAGTTTCTTGGTCTCCACTTTTTAATAGTCCTGCTAAAGCAATAATTGCATCTTCACCTCCAATATGTGAAAGTGATTGAGTTGCTGCTTTAAGAACCATTTTGTTGTTTGAGTTTAAATAGGGAATTACAAGTGAAGCAGATCCTGTTGATTTGTTATTACCAAGCCAATATATAAGTGATGTTTGAACATCCTGAGATTTATTGGATGAAATTGCTTTTTGAATTAACTCAACCGACTTCTTATCATTCTCAAAAGGATATGCATGAAGTACATTGGTTATATATTTCAAATTGCCATCTTTAATAACTCCTTTTAGAATTTTGGATGCATTTGCATTTGGTTGTTCTAATAGAATGTTGGTAGTTGCAATCTTTAGTTCATTTTTATTTTGCTTTTTTGCTTTAGAAAGAATATAATTTGCTTCTTTCGCAACAGTTTTAGTCTCTGAAGATCCTAATCTACCTAGTAACTCAATATAATAACCTAAAGCATTGTTTTTGTGATAAGTTAAACCCACTTTTTCTGCAGCATTTTTTAATGGTTTTATCGAATCTTTTCCACCTAACTTAGCCAGTGCACTTAGAAGTACTCGCTCCATTTTACTTGATGGGTTATTACTTAACATATTAAGTAGAGCTGGTTCGGCTTTGCTAAATTTGATTTGTCCAAGTGCATTTACAAGATGCAGATTAATCTCCTCAGTATTGCTGGCATTAAGTCTGTTTAAAAGAGCATTGCCAGCATTCTCAGTGCCAATAGAAACTAATGCTGCGGCAGCCGCCCCAGAAAGGTAGTCGTTATTTAGATAAGACGAAAGCACATCCACATTATCGTCAGAACCAACAGTTCTGAGTTGGCGAATAATAAATGCTTTAATCTCTTTATCTAATGATTGACCCAATGCCTTTTCATAAGCATTTGCGGCTACTGAGCGTTTAGAGTCATCTTTTGATACAAAATGAGACCACCCGCTTATTGCAAAATCATATGTCTCATTGCTCATACTTCCAGGAGGATTCATTCTGCCAATAAGATCTAGTAGTCCCTCTTCACCTGTAGAAACTAGGTCGGCAATTACAATATTATATTGTGCAGGAGTCTCTGCGGGTAATTGTGCAAGAGCATCTGCAATAATAGTAGATGTTGTTCTACCCTTTGCCAGTTGAGCCTGTGCATTTACTACAAACAAAAGGCAAAGACTTAGTATTATGTATTTTATCTGATTCATTTTATGAAAATATTTTAAGATTAAATTGACCAAGGAGAACGCATAGGCTGATTGATATAACGATTTGCCTCTTCATCATTCAAAAACCTTTCGTTTATAGGATCATATTCTAATGTTCTGTTTAATTGAAGTGCAACAAGTCCCATATTTACAATAGTGCAAGAACGATGTCCATTAATTTCATTTAATGCAAACTTTTGTCTAGTCTTTATGCTTTCAAGAAAATTAGTGTTTTGTTCTGCTGGTTCAGGCAATTGAGCCAATTTTTTCTCCCAGTTAGGAATGTCACAAACAAAGTTTTTATATACATTGCCATTTGGTCCAGATATATAAGGAGTATTTGGATCTCCATACTCATCACCCCAAAGTACTATTTGACATCCATCTTCATAAGTATATGTAATACTTCTCCATGTGCCTACTGCATCAAGGTGTTGTTGAGGTGCGTCAACCTCTACTTTAACAGGCGACGTGTCGTCCTTGCCAAGAAGATACTGAACTGGATCTATGTAATGCTGTCCCATATCACCTAAGCCGCCCCCATCATAATCCCAGTATCCACGGAAAGTATCGTGAACACGATGAGCATTGTAAGGTTTATAAGGAGCGGGTCCTAACCACATATCATAGTCAAGCTCCTGAGGAACAGGTTGTGGCTCGAGGTGATTTTTACCTACCCAATAGAATTTCCAGTCAAATCCTGTATGTTTACTGATTGTAAATTTCAATGGCCACCCCAACATTCCACTGTCAACAAGCTTTTTAAGAGGTTTTACAGTACTTCCTAGTCCATAGAAATTACTATCGAAACGGAACCATGTGTTAAGTCGAAATATATTGCCGTATTGTGCAATAGCTTCCCGAACTCTAATTCCTTCACCAATGGTGCGTGTCATTGGTTTTTCGCAGAAAATGTCTTTGCCAGCCTTAGCTGCTTCAACAGACATTAATCCATGCCAGTGGGGTGGAGTAGCGATATGCACAATATCTACATTCTTGTCGAGTATTAAATCGCGAAAATCATGATATTCACTTACCTTGTCTTTTAGCATAGAAGCTGCTTTTGCGAGATGATTTTTGTCCACATCACAAATTGCAGCAACTCGTGTATTGTCATACGGAATGTGATTACGTCCCATTCCGCCTACACCAATTATACCCTTGGTAATCTCATCGCTGGGAGCGATCATGCCTTTGCCAAGCACGTTTCTGGGAACAATAGTAAGTAATGTTACTCCACCTAGTGTTTTTAAAAATTGTCTTCTGGAGGTCATTGATAATATAATATTTGAATTAATAATGATAAGATTTTATCTATTTTACAAAAATAGGGATTTTTCGATAAATACCTTGTTAGTTTGTCGAATAAAAAAATACTTTACATAATAACATCTTACTTCTGTAAATTTTGTTTGACTTATGAAGTCAGCTTAGATCATTGAATCATTTCAACCGGAGGGTGCTTAGCTTGATTATTTATCAGTAAATCTAGTTTAACAATACTTTTTAAACCGATAATAGATTATTATAAGTTATTTATTTTTGGTTTTCTTCTATTAACTTCGCCCATTGCATTACATTGGCAGGAGGGCGTTGTGCTTGCAATTCTTTTTTCATGAAATCCATATAAGGGGCAACATGACTAAAGAATTGATAGTATCCCTGACAGAGATAATTAAGTCCTTCATTTCCATACTTATCTTTTATAAAACGATTCTTAGGACACTCACCATAACATGCAAACAAGAAGTCGCACTCTCTGCACTGTTGAGGTAAACTGTTGAATTTGTCATTACCAAACTTCAACTGTTCATCAGAATACATCATAGAGGTTAGTGATTTACTGTTTATGTTCCCCAAACGATATTCGGGGAAAACAAAATGATCGCAAGAGTAAACGTCACCATTAAACTCCATTGCACCTGCGTGGCCACAGGTTTTTGCCATAGTGCAAACACCAGGTTGTTCACCCACCCAGTTTGCCAGAGTTGAGTCGAATATCTGAATAAATATCTTGCCAACATCATCCTTCACCCACTCATCAAATATTGCACATAAGAAATTTCCCCATTTAGCGGCAGGTACACTATAATGAGCCAAATCAACCTCCTCCGCCTTTTGCCTAGCAGTTGCAAGTTTCAAAAGAGATATAGTATTGTCTTTTCTGATTCGCTCCACAATAGGAGTAAATTGTATATACTGGCAGCCAATCTCCTTAAAGAAGTTGTAAAATTCAATCGGGTAGTCTACATTATAATCGTTAACTACCGCCAGACAGTTAAACTCCACATCGTGTTTCTTCAAGAGTTCAATACCTTTCATTACACGATGAAAAGAGGGGCGTCCCATTTTATCACGACGATATTCATCATGAAACTCTTTAGGACCATCAACTGATATTCCAACAAGGAAATTATTCTCCTTAAAAAACTTACACCACTCGTCATTCAGTAAAGTGCCGTTTGTTTGAATAGAATTTTCTATATGTCGTCCTCTTCCATATTGCTTTTGTAACTCTATTGCTCTCTTATAAAAAGATAAAGGTCGCATAAGTGTTTCACCCCCATGCCATGTAAACATTATCTCTTGCATGGTTTGAGATTCAATATACTGTTTTATGAACCTCTCCAGAAGATCTTCACTCATTACGGGATTCTTCCTTTCATAAAGATTCTCTTTCTCTAAGTAGTAGCAGTAATCACAATCTAAGTTGCACTTAGACCCCACGGGTTTAAGCATAACATACATCGGTTTAGCGAATGGTGCGAAAGTTGACATAATTTATCCTTTAGGTAATTTATCCCCGGGTTATTTCTTCTTTATCTGAATCCCAATACATTGTTCTGCCTTCAAGATAAGCGCGAGTGCCCATATGAGCAGTAATAGCTTCTTGAAATCCTTGATCTAAATCACATGATGGCTTCTTGCCTGTTCTAATACATTCTAGCCATTCTCTCAAATGCAAATATGTTGTATTATACCTTTTGCCTCCAACATACGAGTACAACAGACCTCGCTCAGCAAAATACAGCTCGGTTGCAGATGTAATTGCATCTAAATCTCTACCAGGAACATAGTGATAAAATGGCTCACCAGTTTTAATTTTACCTTCGGCTATCTTGTCTTTATATCTTTCAGATCTGGGATCGATTGTAACTGAAAGCGAACTGCCAACCTCCATAGTTGCATCATGACCCATAATTTTTCTAGGACGTTTAAACTGGCTAGCCAAGGTTGCTGAGTATAACATTGCTAATCCCCTGTCGGCATACTCAAATGTAGTATGAAGCACATCAGGAACAGTTCTGCCATCCTTAAAAAAATACACACCTCCCGAAGATGTTGCAGAAGATGGGATGCCCAGCTTTAGTATTTGGTTCATTGCATCATACTCATGAGTTAGCAAGTCGCCACTCAACCCTGTACTATAATCCCACCAACATCTCCAGCGGAAAAATCTTTCGAGGCTGAACTTATCCCGTGGCTCTGGCCCAACATAAGATGCTAATCCGGCCGAAGTCATATAATCCATATATTCTTTAATCCTTTCTGGGTCTCCATCAAACTGTTTCCAATCGATGGTTTTAGGATTAGCCTTAGGGTTAATATCATACACCCAAGCACCATTAGGGGCGTTTCTATTAGTACCAGTTTCTATAAGAGTGATAGGACCCAATAACCCTCTATCAATTATCTCACGTGCTCTTTCATAAGCCTCAATTTGTCTGTTTTGATGACCAAGTTGAAAAACCACATTACTATTTCTCACAAGTTCTCTTAATGCATACGTTTCAGGTACAGTCCAGGTCATTGGTTTCTCCAAATATATATGTTTACCTGCTTTCACTGCATCCATAGTCATTTGTCCATGCCAATGGTCGGGTGACGCAATTACCACAGCATCCACATCATCCGCAGCAAGTAGATCTTTGTAATTTAAATATCTTTTTGGGCTACCACCATATTTTCCATTTAAACCCTCTCTATATATATTTGCACCAGCAGCAATTCCCTCCTCGGCGTGCACATCAAAAATATCACAAACAGCAGTAATTTTAATATTAAGATCTTCCTGTTCAATAAAATCCTGATATCTCTTATTAGCTGAGTCTGCCTTATTTAAGTTTATTAGCTCCTGCACTTCAGCTGGAGTTGTATACCCTAGTCCACTTAACAACTGTTTTCCCCTTATGCCTGTGCCAATAATTCCTATTCTAATAGTTTCACCGTCGGTTGCTGATGCAGCAAAAGGGGTAACTTCTGTAGGAAAATGAAACATATCTGCTGCGGAACGATTGAAAATCTCGTTCTTCCTTTTTTTATAAACACCATATGCCATTGCACCTAAAACTGGCACGGTAGCCAAGGATTTTATAACATCGCGTCTCCCTTGAGAAACTGGTTTGCTTTTATTATCTACAGATTTACTCTCGTCCGACTTACTGTTCTTGTCGTTATTTATATTGTTTTTATTATTTTCTGACATAACTACTCCTATCTTTTAAAAATGCTCTGTCTAATCCTATTATTTTAGATGTGGGGAAGAAGTAAAGTACTATTACTGCCACCATCATCACAAGGTTTTTATCCACCCATAAAGTCGTACCTTCAGAAGGAAGCATATACTCAACATTTAATAGAGGTGGGTGTGATAAATAATATAATAGTAATAGAAAAGCGGCTGCCAAACACCCAACTCTCTCAAAGAGACCCAATATTAGAAGCAATCCAATAATCGTTAATCCATATATGTTTATAAAATCAGTTATTGCCATCATTGTTGGATTTTCAGCTATCATTGTAAATAATGGAGAAAAAATCCCTTTCGAGTCCATTAAGTAACCATATGATGTCCAATTTGGTGATAATATTTTTGCCAATCCTTCGTATAAGAAAAACCAACCAATAAGAATTCTTAAAACAACCAACCAAGAAAGTTGTGCATTTGTGTATGCATAGCCTGAACCTTTATTCATTATTTTTAATTTGAAATGAGCTGTAATTTTAATTATTGAAAAATCAAGTTCGCAAACATACAAATAATTCATGTTGCTTTTTCGAAAAAAATTACATGATTTATTAATTGATGTAGATGTTACATTTAATGATTGTTATAACTGACTTCTTCAATAATACTTTTATATAACAACTTTATCACTATTTTTGTGTGAGTCTTATGTTGCAATTTGTATTCAACATTAAAGTGATATTATTATGAAAAAGATTTCAATACCCACTCTTTTCTTTTTTCTGACTACGGTGATTCTGGCATTTACTCTGCTTATAACTAATAAGTTAACAGATAAAGGAATAGGATATGATAGTTCCACAGTGATGAGTAGAATAAGTCATATTCAGGAACTTGCATTAGTAAAGCACAACTACACCGGAGTTATAGGATTTAAGGATTATAAGAGAATCCTCAACATTAATATTCCGTTAACTGATAAGTATTTTCTTTTGAAGTACAACGGATACTTAAAGGCGGGCGTAGATTTTAGTCGTATTAAGATTAATGCATTGACCGACTCAATGGTGCATGTTTCTATTCCTAAGCCCGAAATATTTGATACTGTAATTGACGAGGGTTCTATTCAGATTTATAATGAGAGTGAGAATGCTTTTAATCCAATCAAAATTTCTGATTATAATGAGGCTCTTTCCAGAGAGAAAAATATTATGATTAATGATGCCATTAAGCAGGGCATTCTAAAGGATGCTACAGATCAGGCAAAAATGGTGTTGACGACTATGCTCGAGGAAATGGGATTTATAGATATAAAGATAACTGAAGAACTAATTATTCCTCAGTTTAAGTAATATTAGTTTTAGGAGTTATCAAGCTTACCAAAAAATGAGCTTATTTAATAAGTTATATATCCATGGGTGTCAGATACACTTTCATGATTGTTAGATATATTGATCATTGTTTATCGAAAGTATATCCTTCGCAGTATTTAATAACTTCCTCACCAAGAAACTTAAGAAAATGATTATGCTGCTCTTTGGTTATCATTTTAGGATAACTTAGTATTAGCAGTTCTTGTTTAACACCATCCAATCGATATGGCAAATGCACAAATCTATAAGGTGTTAGCGTAAAGCCCGCACGTTCATAGAATTGTAGCCTGCGAACCGACAATTCATTTATCAGTGGATCTATCTCAAGAATAATTATATGATTTGACTCTCGCAGATTATTGAGAAGTTGAGTGCCATAGCCATGACCTCTTATATTTGGGTTTACAGCCAAATGCTCGAGATAGCGGTAATTGTTCCACTCCCAAAAGAACATCAAACCTATCAATTGATTACCATCCCATACAGAGAGCGGGAAGAAGCGGTCATCATTACAAGCATTTAGGTGATCTTCAATTTTTCTTCGCTCGGCAGCTGGAAAGCTTTCTTCATATAAATTCCAGACCTCACTCCACCTAGTCTTGTCGCCTGCTTCAATTTGTAAGAATTGCATTTAAATATAATTCAATAATTCTTTGTTCAAATTTCACAAGTGCCGTCAGCTGAGCATGATTTACCCTTAATAATCTCTGGATTTGCTGCTTCGGTATTACGGCTCTTCCAATCATTGTATGATTTGTTTAAAACCTCAAGGAAAAGTTCTACTGGTTCAGACCCAACTATTGCCTGTCTTTTGTCCATTAAAAAAGTTGGCACAGTGTCAAAGCCAAGGTTGCCAGCTTCTTGTATATCTTGTTTTATTTCATAAGAATACTCATCGCTTTCAAGCATAGTACGAATTTCATCTTCCTCCAAACCAACTTCTTTTCCAATAGAAATTAGCAAATCCCAGCTGCTATAATCTTTTGCCTCTTCAAAGTATGCTTTTGATAATTTCATAAGAACAGCGCTATCCAAGCCTCTTTTTGAAGCAAGTTTTATCAATCTATGGGCATCATGTGTGTTTGCTGCAACTGCATTTTGAAGGTTAAACTCTACGCCCGCTTCATCTGCAAGTTTTTTTAAGTTCTCAAACATGCTCTTGATTCCCTCTTCAGGATATCCCGCACTATTTACAAGATATTCTTTTACAGGATATCCATTTCCTTTGTCTGGTAAATCGGGATTCAGTTGAAATGCTTTCCATACTACATTTAATTCATCGGTATGATTGAACTGGCGCAGAGCTTTTTCAAAATGTATTTTTCCTAAATAGCAGTAGGGGCACATTATATCTGTCCAAACTTCAATCTTCATTTTATCTGGTGTCATATTTGTTTAATTATTATTTATTGTGTTACAGTCTCATTTAACAACTTCAACTACTTTTTGTTTAAAGGTTTCAAAGCATTACCTGTTAATTTTTATAATTTAGATTATCAACATTGATTTAAATTAATTAATTAATGTTTTGCTTTAAATTTAAAATTATATTTTTATATTTGTAATGAAATATTAAGCCACACTTAATAAAGGTGTTTGTATATTCCAATTCGATTCCCTGAAAAAGGACTTTATTATTTATTAAATTGTATTACTTTATAATTAAAAATTTAAATGCTTATGATATGAAAAAGGATGAAAAATCTACTGCTACATTAATGCAAAGTTCTAAAAACTCCAGAAAATATCCAAGTATGGATTAAAAAGTTTTTAATTTATCAATAAAAAAAGAATAAATGAATAAATTTAAGAATACTCACAGAACGTGCTGGCAAAAAGTGTCTTTTGCAGGCAAATTACTACTTGCTTTTTTATTTCTTAACATTTCACTTGCATCATTTGCAGGTGTTGAACAACAAAGGCAAATATCAGGAACTGTAGTTGATGCTCAAGGAATACCTATTATTGGAGCAAACATCATTGAGAATGGCACTTCAAATGGAACTGTAACCGACGTCGATGGCAATTTTCAGTTTGAGGTTTCTGCAGGTGCTGTAATCACTATTTCATATATAGGATATTTAGATCAACAAATCAATACGACAGGAATAAGCAACTTTAATATAGTTCTAGTAGAAGATACACAGACTTTAGATGAGCTTGTTGTAGTTGGTTACGGAACTATGAGAAAATCTGATGTTACAGGATCTATTTCAACAGCTAAAGGAAGCGATATTATCAAGAATCAATCGTTCAATGCACTTGAAGGTTTAAAAGGCAAGGCTGCGGGTGTTAATATTTTCTCTAATACGGGTCAGCCCGGTGGTGAAATGAGAGTTATAATTAGAGGAATTTCAACTATTAATGCTTCTGCCAGCCCTCTCTATGTAGTGGACGGAGTTGTGATGTCTAACTTTCAATTTTTAAACCCAAATGATATTGAGTCAATTGAAGTGTTGAAAGATGCCTCTTCTGCCGCTATCTATGGCGCTCGCGGTGCAAACGGTGTTATTCTAGTTACTACTAAAAGAGGTGGAAACACAGGCAACCGTGCACGTGTATCTTATAGTGGTTCTGTATCAGTAAGCCAGATGGCGAGATATATGGATGTAATGGATGCAAACGAATGGATGAGTACCTTCAAGCAGGGACTTGAAAATGCTAATATGTGGCAAAACAGGAACTTTACAACCGACCTTTCGCAAATATTTACAGATGATCGAATATTTAATGCTGATGGAACTCCTAAGTACAATACAAATTGGCAGAAAGAGGCTTCAAGAACAGCAGTTTCTCAGAATCATCAGATAAGTATTCAACGTGGCGATAACGATCATTCGGTTGGTGCTTTTATCAACTATACAGATCAACAGGGTGTATTGCATAACACTTTTTTTAAGCGTTTAAATGCTAAGTTGGCTTATGATGATAAACCTACTTCATGGCTATCAACGGGAATTAACTTACTTGTAAACCACTCTTGGGGTAACAGAACTTCAGATAATCCATACGGACAGGGTGCTTTGCGTACAATGGTAGAGTTGTTGCCATTTCTTCCAGTAATGCTTGATGGACAGTACGCACAGACAAATAGCTTTAGTACTAGTGCTATATATCGCGATCAAAGCAGCCCCAATTCAAATGCAATGCAAGGATTTAGTCCCGAAGGAGTAGGCAACCCAGTAGAGTTGCTTAAACGTATGGAAGCTAAACAATATAGAACTCAGGTTTTTGGTAATGCTGCGTTAACCTTTCATTTGGCTGAAGGCTTGGATTTAAAAACTCAGTTTGGTGTCGACTATCATAATAATCGTAATGCAAACTATACTCCTTTTACTCCACGTCCGCTTATTAATCAAAGTTCTACTGGTAGAGCAGAAGGAAGTAACTCTAACACACTTTATTGGCAAGAAGAGACCTACCTGACATATAATAAGCTAGTTGGAAGTCACTCAATTAATGCAATGGGTGGTGTCTCGTGGCAGGAAAGAACTTATACATGGTTTAATGCTGTTGGCAGTAATTTCTCCGACGATTTTTATGGATATTACAATTTAGGCAAAGGGTCCGACAGACCTTCTGTTGGTAACGACCATGATAAATGGACTATGAACTCTTATTTTGCTCGCCTTGCTTACTCGTATGATAATAAATATCTAGCAACAGTTACAAGCCGTTGGGATGGTTCATCTAAGTTTGGAGCTAACAACAAATATTCGTGGTTCCCTTCAATCGGTCTTGGTTGGTTAATGACAAATGAAGACTTTTTAGTTGATAATGCTGTAATAAGCAGATTGAAACCTCATACTTCATATGGTGTTACAGGTAACTCCGAAATTGGAACCTATGCATCGTTAGCCACAATAGGCCAATCAACCACTATTATTGGCGAATCGCTACAAACCGTTTCCTATACTCAACGTATGCCTAATCCAGATTTGAGGTGGGAGAAAACGAATCAGTGGGATATCGGTGTTGATCTAGGTTTATTTAATGATAGGTTTAATATAGAAGCTTCGTATTATTACAAGTATACTACAGATCTATTATTGAGCCGTCCAATTCCAAGAAGTACAGGTTTCTCCTCTATTACCAGTAATATAGGTGAGGTATCTAATAAGGGTTTCGACTTGTTATTAAACGCGTATCCAATTCAGACAAGCGATTTTCAGTGGAATAGTACTCTTAATTTAAGTTTCAATAAAAATAAAGTTGAAAAGCTTGACGAGAGCTCTTCAGTTGATGCTACAACTGGCAAACGTCAGATTCTACTCGATGGTTTTGTTGGTTACGATATGCTTATTCGTGAAGGTGAAGAATTGTCTTCGTTCTATGGCTCAAAACGTGCAGGTATTTATGATGGCGTTGAGGCAAATTGGGATAGAGAAACAATGAATGTGCCTTCTACTATAGGTGAAAAAGTAACTTATAAACAAAGAGAAATTCTTGGTAACGGTTTGCCAGATTGGATGGGCTCTTTTATAAACACTTTTGATTATAAAGGATTTGATCTTACTGTTGATTTACAATTCTCATGGGGAGCAGATATTATGCAGGAGTTTTTCCACTCAACTGAAGGTCGTTTCCTTACAAGCGGTATAGATCGTCTGTGGAAGGAAGCATGGCATCCTACATTAAATCCTAATGGAACTGCACAAGCAATTCGTCTTGCAAACTTCGGAATGGGAAATAATGCTAATGCAGATGATACATGGGTAGCAGATGGTTCATATTTACGTGGTAATCTTATTCAGTTAGGTTATACATTTACTGCAAATTCTCTGCAACGTGTAGGTTTATATTCGCTGAGAGTATACGGAAACGTAAATAATGCTTTCTTAATCACATCGTCAGATTATTTAGGCTTTGATCCCGAAAACTCATCACGATTAGGTGATAATAAATGGGGAACTAACCGTCAGTTCTTTACATATCCAACTCCCAGAACCTTCACTTTGGGTGTAAATGTAACTTTTTAATTGATAGTCAGGAATTATTAAAATAGTAATCTTATGAAATTACAATATATATTTAAATCCATAGTTTGCGTAATAACCTTTGCACTTGTGTTAAGTTCTTGTGAGAGTTTTCTTGGAGAAGACCCGCTTGATGAGAAAACAACAGGGCAATTTTGGAAAACTGAATCAGATGCAATAACAGGTGTAAATGCTCTATATTTTGGTGGAGTTCCTTATTTACATAATATTGATGTTGATGGTGGATGGACACCGAAAGCCACAATGTGGGGAGGAGTAATGTCAGGTCTTTTTATTGATAAACGTAAAGACAGAACGTTTACAAATGCTTCAGAAGGTGGCAATTTCAATATAGAATCGTTTGATGCAACTTCTCAAAAGATGTGGACAGAGTTTTATATAGGTATATCACGTGCAAATTTTGTAATTGAGAATGTACCTACAATGACAGATGTTTTGAGTGATGCGCAAATAGCTAATTTTGTAGCTCAGGGTAAGTTCTTTAGAGCTTATGCATATTCATACTTGGTAAAAGAATATGGTGATGTTCCTTATATCGACAAGCCATATACTTCATTAGAAGGAATTTATGTTGAGCGCACGCCATCTGCACAGGTTTATGCAAATATTGAAACTGATTTACTAGATATTATTGGCGGTAGTGCTTTGCCAAACGTTTCATTTTATGACAACGACGGCTATGTAACCAGACCAATGGCTCAGACTCTGCTTGCTAATGTATATTTGCAGTGGGCTGGGGCCCCAGTTAATGGTGGGAATGAATATTACACTAAAGCTGCAAATATGGCTATAAATGTAATAAATGGTGGACAGCATGCTCTTATACAGCCAGGTGGTAGTAGTACAGATATAGAATCGGCGTATAATGTTATAAAGACAACCAAATCATCCAACGAAATTATTTATGCTAAAGAGTATAACCAAACAAGTTATAATGTTGGTAACTCTTACGCAGTTCGTTCCATCGGTACAGATGCTTTTCAGTGGAAGAATGCTAATGATGCAAGTGTTTTTAAACCGGGTGGTGATGTTTTGTATAACGCCTATCTGCCTTCTGAATTACTTTTAAACAGTTATCATCCTGATGATATTCGTAATATGGAGAAACAATTCTTTTTTCAAGAGTATACCGATGATACAGGAGTTAGTCACACTTTAAATAATGTTGGAAACTGGGCTTGGTTTGATTCAGGCTCTTTAATTAACGGACGTAATGGTGACTATAATATGCCAATATTTCGTTATGCCGAAGTATTACTAATTGCAGCCGAAGGTTTAGCACGTACAGGAAACGAAGCTGACGCCAGAGGTTATCTTAATCAAGTTAGAACTCGTGCAGGATTGGCAAATGTTACATCCTCAGGTGATGCATTAATTCAAGCAATCCTTACAGAGCGTTTTCATGAGTTTCCACTTGAATTTAAAATATGGGATGATATAAGAAGAACTCGACTATATCCGCAACCTAATGGAGTAGAATCTGGTAGTTTAAATTGGGTGCCACTTTCTTCTGCAGTTATTCAAAATAAACCGGAAGGACAGACTAAAGTTGGTGCAATACCTGAGTATGCATTACTTTGGCCAATTCCTTTAAGCGAAATGCAGGCTAATACTGCATTAGAAGGAAATCAAAATCCAGGCTGGAATTAAGATATTGCTATCTAGCTTAATAATTTAAAAATAGCCTCAGGCATATTTGCTTGAGGCTATTTTACAATACCTGCTCTAATATCTAACATAAAAAACCCTCGCCGAAAAATTAAGCAAGGGCTTTTAACAATTTATATTTATTCTCAAGCAAAACTGCTTAATTCATAATCTTCTCTTTATCCAGTTTCATTACAATCTTCTGATTCTCTTCGTCGAAGTCAACAAGAACAGTATCGCCTTCTTTCATAGTGCTACTGATTATTTTCTCAGCCAGTTCATCCTCCACATACTTTTGAATAGCACGCTTTAACGGACGAGCACCAAACTGAATGTCATAACCCTTGTTTGCGATAAATTCTTTAGCTGCTTGTGAAAGAGTAACATTGTATCCAATATCAGATATACGTTTTAATAAACCTTCAAGTTCAAGATCAATAATACTGAATATTGCTTCTTTGTTTAACTGATCAAACATCACTATATCGTCTATTCTGTTTATAAATTCAGGAGCGAATGCTTTATTTAATGCCTTCTGAATTACTCCTCTTGAATACTCAATATCAGTAACATCAAAATTAGTTTTAAAACCTACACCTCTTCCAAAATCTTTAAGTTGGCGTGTACCAATATTTGATGTCATTATCAAAATTGTATTTCTGAAATCTATCTTTCTACCCAAGCTGTCAGTAACATGACCTTCATCCATAATCTGGAGCAGGATATTGAATACATCAGGGTGAGCCTTTTCCACTTCATCAAGTAGAACCACTGAATATGGGCGACGACGAACTTTTTCTGTAAGCTGTCCACCTTCTTCATACCCTACATATCCTGGAGGAGCTCCTACCAATCTCGAAACGTTAAACTTCTCCATATACTCACTCATATCTATACGAATAAGATTTTCATGGGAATCAAACAAGAATTCGGCCAGTTTCTTGGCAAGGTGAGTTTTACCCACACCTGTTGGACCTAGAAACATGAATGTACCAATTGGTTTGTTCGGATCTTTAAGTCCCACACGATTACGTTGGATAGCTCTAACTATCTTGTCAACTGCATCATCCTGACCAATGACTTTGCTTTTCAGCAAATCCTTCATCTGAATAAGTCGCTGACCCTCGGCTTGAGCAATTCTTTGAACTGGAACGTTTGAAATCATTGCAACTACCTCTGCAATTTTTTCTTCATCAACTATCTCAGGTTTTTCTTTTATCTCTTTCTGCCAGCGTTCTTCTTCTGCTTCCAGTGCAAGCAGTAGCTGTCTTTGTTTATCTCTAAAGCTTGCTGCCAACTCATATTTCTGAGCTTTAACAGCATCAGTTTTCTGTTGTTCAACTTCTTTAAGATCTTCCTCTAGCTGTTCTATAGTCTCGGGAATAACTATATTAGAGATATGTGCCCTTGCACCTGCTTCATCAAGAGCATCAATTGCTTTATCGGGAAAGGTACGATCTGAAACATACCTATCAGTAAGTTTTACACACGCTTGCAATGCCTCATCTGTATATCTTACATTATGATGATCCTCGTATCTATCCTTTATGTTTCTAAGAATCTGTAAAGTTTCTTCCGGAGTAGTAGGATCTACAATTACCTTTTGGAAACGTCGTTCAAGAGCACCGTCTTTTTCAATATTTTTTCTATATTCATCAAGTGTTGTAGCACCAATACATTGTATTTCGCCTCTAGCCAAAGCTGGTTTAAGCATATTAGCAGCATCAAGCGAACCGGCAGCACCTCCTGCACCCACTATAGTGTGTATTTCATCAATAAACAGGATGATGTTGGGGTTTTTTGAAAGTTCATTTAGTATTGCCTTAATTCTTTCTTCAAACTGACCACGATATTTTGTGCCCGCCACAATTGAAGCCATATCAAGAGCGATAACTCTTTTATCAAATAAGGCTCTAGATACCTTTTTTTGATTTATACGTAATGCCAAACCATCTACAATAGCAGACTTACCTACACCCGGATCTCCAATTAGTACAGGGTTGTTTTTCTTACGTCGGCTAAGAATCTGTGCAATGCGCTCAATCTCTTTATCTCTGCCAACAACAGGATCAAGCCTGTTTTCTAAAGCAGCACGTGTAATGTCAGTGCCAAAATTATCCAATACGGGTGTATCTGATGCTACATTTTTACTTTGTGATGCCGAGCCCTGGCTACCTCCCGGATTAAATGATTTCTGATTCATATCATCATCATCATCATCGGTGAAATTAGCGCCAGCAGTGGGAGCATCATTTTTATTTATTCCTTCGTCAGTTCTATTTTCAATAATACTTTTTATATACATAAATGCACTCGAATAATCTAACTGAAATTGCTTAAGTATATCATATATAATTGTATCCTTCTCTTTCAGAAGAGCAAGTAAAATATGCTCAGTATCAGTTTCAGTACTTTTTGTTAAGCGTGCTTCCAGAATGCTCAGTTTAAGAGTTTTCTCCGTGTTTTTATTTATAACGAGCTCGCTGGTTCCTTCAAATGGCTCCTGCACGGATCTCACGTTTGTATCTATATAATCTTTGAGAATATGAAGATCGATATCAAAATCCTGCAAAACTTGTATGGCAACACCGTCTCCATCGCGAAGTATACCAAGCATCAGATGTTCCGGCCCGATATAGTTATTCTGCAGACGTCCAGCTTCTTCTCTACTAAATGCCATAATGTCTCTTACTCGCTGTGAAAAATTATTATCCATTTTTATTTCCTTCCTTTTTGCTATGTATCGACTACAAATATAAACTTTTATTTTTAATCGACTTATTAAATTGACTCTATTATTCCAGTCATTTCTAGTATATGGCAAATATGATGCCAAACAAAAAGGAGTTACAATTTCTTCTTTTTTAAAACTATCCATACAATCATTGGGGCACCAAATAATGCCGTAACAGCATTTATTGGGAGAGTTCTGTTTGATAAAGTAGTTTGAGAAACAATATCGCAGATAAGCATTAGTATACTTCCCATCAGAATTGTTGCAGGAAGAATAGACTTGTGGTTAACGGTTCCAAAAAAAGCCCTTGCAAAATGCGGAATAACAACTCCTACAAAAGCAATGGGGCCCGTAAATGCTGTAACCGTACCTGTTAAAACCGCCGCAATTGTAATTATAATTATTCTGGCTCTCTTAATATTTAACCCTGCACTTAGAGCATAATTTTCGCCCAAAAGCAAACTGTTTAATGTTTTCTGAAGCAAAATTGTTAACAAAATTGCCGACAAAACTATAATTACCAGAACAGGCATTTTATTAAGAGTCACATCTCCCAAACTCCCAAATGTCCATGTTATAAAAACTTTTAGTGAATCAGGATCGGCAAAGCTTTGTAAAATTGTCACAAGTGAGCTAGCTACATACCCAAAAATCATTCCCAAAACTAGAATAGTAATCGAATCTTTTATTCGCGAAGAAACTGCCAAAATCAACAATAAAATTAGTGCAGCACCAGTAATGGCAGCCACTACTTGTCCCAAACTACCCATGGTTTGAATAAAAGGATATAAAGCAGTTCCGCTTAACATTGTAAGAAGAGCTACTCCCAAACCAGCACCGGCGCTTACACCCAAAACGTCTGGACCTGCCAGAGGATTTCTAAATAAAGTTTGCATTAATAGGCCAGAGACCGACAGTGCAGCTCCTGCAATTACAGCAGTTATCGCCTTGGGTAGTCGATAATTTAGAATAATCTCATCAATAATATCATTACCCGAGCTGCCAAAAACTGCACCCCATGCTTCATTTATCGATATTGCTGCATTTCCTGTAAATATATCGCTTATAAATGCTGCTATTAGCAGGATAATTAATATAGAAAATATCGTGGGTTTATTCTTCAATTTAGCGGTTTTATATAGGAGTATGAATAATTTGACAAAAGATTAGGATATGCAGCTTTTACAACATCAGATAGCATCAAATCGGGATTAGCTATTGCACTCTCAAAATAATCATTCCCTCCCAAAGCAGTAGTACGGTTGTGATAGTTGAATACATTTTTATTCTTTACCGGACCCAATAGTCTATACTTATTATCTTTATTCATTAGCTGATTATAAGAGTTTGCTTCACAACCAAACCATATGTCGGTATCACCAAAGTGCGTAAGAACAGATTCAATATCAAGTCCAATGCTTCCACGCTGATTATTGTCCTCATATAAATAGTTGAGACCTGCATCTCTAAAAAGCACAGCATTAAAGCTTTTACCCCCCGGAAGATACCATGTGCCCTGGAAGTTGTCGCCAGCAAGTAACGATTTAGGCAACTCTATACCTTCTACTTTTTTCTTAATTGCAAAATACTTACTTTCAATATCATTAAATATGGAGTTAGCCAATTCTTCTTTTCCGAAAAATGCAGCAATCATTTTTATCCATTCGGCACGTGCTAAAGGAGTGTTTTCCATCCACTCAAGTGAGTAAATGACAGGCACTCCCGTGATTAAAATCCTTTCACTATAACTGTCGTTCTGTGCATATGCAGAATTTATTACAGCATCTGGATTTAATTCTATAGTTTTCTCTATGTTGGGATTAAACGGATCTCCTAAATCTTTTATTATACCCCTTTCTATTTTCCCTAAAATTGAAGGATTATAAATCCTGAAACCATCAGTAACTCCTTTAACTATTTCTAACTCACCAAGAAGGTTAAGGAACTCAAAATAAGAAAAGGTGTTTACAATTAAAGAGGATAATGGTGTATAGATAGCATATTTCCCTTTTTCCAGAACTCTGTTTTTGGTTTCCCCCGACTTATATATATAGTATTCAGCATAAGGTTTTTGATCATTACTCCAGGGGTTGTTTATTATTACCTTTGTAAATTCTTTATAATAATCTATACTAAAACCTTCAGCATGTCTTATTTCTTCCGAATAAATAAATGTTCCTTCTGTTATAATATCTTTTTTATTCTCTTTGCATGAATAACATCCTACCAATATTAAAACAGAAAATATTATTTTTAAATTGTTAATCTTTTTGTGAATTTTCACTCTCATCTTTCTTTTTTGAATTGGCTGGATTGTTTGCTTTAATATTTAATTTTTTGTAATTTATTTTTGCCGGATTATAAATTGCAATATTAACCTTTCTAACTTTTGAACGAGTAGTAACGCGAGGTTCAGCCTTTGATCCCGGTACATATTCGTGTCTGTACATATTAAAGAAAAGAATAAACAGAGATAATAGGAGAGGTCCAAATATTACTCCCCAGAAACCAAATATAGGAATACCAATTAATACACCAAACACAGTAATTAAAGGGTGAATATCAGCAAGCTTTTTCTGTAAAAGTAAACGTGCTACATTATCAACACCCCCAATTATAAATATTCCATATATAAGTATCCCAACTCCGTTAACGATGTCTCCACCAATTAGTAGCCCTATTCCAATTGGAACCCATACAATCATAGTTCCAACAAGAGGTATTATTGTTGCAAAAGCAGTTAAAATTGCATAAAGGAGTGCTCCTTCTACACCAAAAAATAGGTATCCCATATAAGCAAAAAAGCCTTGAATAATTGCCATTAATGGAATCCCAATTGCATTGGCTTGGATAATTAACTTGGTCTCTTCTGTTAAGATTTGCTTATTTTCATCTTTAAATGGCAGTATCTCGCGAATTGCAACTTCAAAATCTTTATTGCTATATAGCATATAATAAAGGACAAAGAGAATTACAACAATATTTATAATAAAAGAATATATACTATTTCCAAGTATCTGTAATATGTTTGTTCCGGCACGCGGTAAAACCGACAAGTTCTCGGGCGTAAAGAGGTTAAAGCCTATTTTTTCTTCAATTGAATGAATGAAATTATTAATATTACCAAGTATTGCTTCCGGATTAATTGAAATTCCTGAGAAAGTGTCTATTATCAAAAATGTGAGCCCCGTGAGGGGTAAAAGAATGAAAATTAATACTACCAATACAATCAAAATGGCACTAAGTCCCTTTTTAAACTTCAATTTGTCAACCAAATATCGATGTTGTTCAATAACTATTATATAAAGGGTTGCGGCACCAAGAAAACCGCTCATATATGGGCGTGTATATTTAAAGATTAATAATCCCAGTAGGATAATTAAACCTACCAAGATGTATTTATATTTTTTTCTATTTGATTCTTCTAGCATTACTACTTCTGGTTTATACTTTCAAAATCCTCTGGCAGTGCAAAACCACCTTCTATTAATGCTTCTTTTGCAATTTCAAATTCTGACGTTTTTACTTGCATCTCTATATCACCAATAGGATAAGAGAGCCTGTTTGAAACAAGATTTTTCATATATGTTTCAATGCCTCTCATTTCCATGAACGACTGTACCATGGTAACATCAGCGGGAAAAGCAAAAGTTTTGATAGTGACAAATTTTTCATCCATAGAGGTTCATTTTATTAAAATGTAAAAATAGACTTTTTTTTGGATTAATCACATCAATATTTAGTATTTATGTTTTTGAGTGGAATGAATCCACAGACTGAAAATTTGACAGTTGTCTTGTCAGTTTTGGATGAATTTAATTTTTGGCACAGAATTAGCAGTTGGACTTGTAGCTAACAAATAAACGTATATTAATTATATTAAAATCAATTTTAGTAATATGAAAATTAAACCATTGGCAGACAGAGTACTGGTAAAGCCAGCAGCTGCAGAAGAGAAAACAGTAAGTGGAATAATCATTCCAGACACAGCTAAAGAAAAACCATTGAAAGGTGAAGTTATTGCTGTTGGAAAAGGCACAAAAGATGAAGAGATGGTGGTTAAAGAGGGAGAGCAAGTGTTGTATGGTAAATATGCAGGCACTGAAATTGAATTGAATGGTGAGAAGCTGCTTATAATGCGTCAATCAGATATTTTAGCAATTCTATCATAAGTTAATTCAAATTTTAATCATTTATAAATCTAAAAAAACAATTAATTAAAATAAAAGTATGGCTAAAGAAATTAAATTCAATATGGAAGCCCGCGACCTCCTAAAAAAGGGTGTGGACGAACTGGCAGATGCTGTAAAAATAACGCTAGGTCCTAAAGGACGTAATGTGATTATTGATAGAACATACGGTGCACCTCAAATTACAAAAGACGGTGTTACGGTAGCAAAAGAAATTGAACTTGAAGACTCATTTAAGAACATGGGTGCTCAGCTTGTAAAAGAGGTAGCATCTAAAACTAATGATGATGCAGGTGATGGAACAACAACAGCAACTGTACTTGCACAATCAATTATTGGTGTAGGTTTAAAAAACGTTACTGCAGGAGCAAATCCAATGGATCTGAAACGTGGTATTGATAAAGCAGTAGCTAAAGTTGTTGCCAATCTAAAGGAGCAGGCAGTTGAAGTTGGTGGCGATCTTAAAAAGATTGAGAACGTAGCCAAAATTTCTGCTAATGGCGACGAAACTATTGGTAAGCTTATTGCCGAAGCAATGCAAAAAGTAAGCAAAGAGGGTGTAATCACAGTTGAAGAGTCAAAAGGTACCGATACTTACGTTGATATAGTAGAAGGTATGCAATTCGATCGTGGATATATCTCTCCATACTTTGTAACTGATACTGAGGCTATGAAAGTTGATTTCGAAAGCCCACTTATCCTAATTTACGATAAGAAGATCTCAGCAATCAAAGATTTATTACCAATTCTAGAAAAAGGAATTCAAACAGGTAAGCCCCTATTAATTATTGCAGAAGATATAGATTCAGAAGCTCTAACAACATTGGTTGTAAACCGATTGAGAGGATCTCTTAAAATTGCTGCTGTTAAAGCTCCAGGGTTTGGCGATCGCAGAAAAGAGATGCTTGAAGATATTGCAATACTTACAGGTGGTGTGGTGATTTCTGAAGAAAAAGGACTTTCTCTTGAAAACGCTGAACTTGACATGTTAGGATCAGCTGAAAAGGTAACTATCGATAAAGATAATACTATAATAGTAAACGGTGTAGGTGAAAAAGAGACTATTCAGAATCGTATCGGACAGATACGTGCTCAAATAGAAAAAACAACTTCTGACTACGATCGTGAAAAACTTCAGGAACGTTTGGCTAAATTAGCCGGTGGAGTTGCAGTACTTTATGTTGGTGCAAACTCAGAAGTAGAAATGAAAGAGAAGAAAGATCGTGTACAAGATGCTCTTTCTGCAACTCGTGCTGCAGTAGAAGAAGGTACTATCCCAGGTGGTGGAATTGGTTATATCCGTGCAATTAAAGTTCTTACAGATCTTAAAGGTATCAACGACGACGAAACTACAGGTATCGAAATAGTAAAGCGTGCAATTGAAGAACCACTTCGTCAGATTGTAGCTAATTCAGGCAAAGAAGGTGCTGTAGTGGTACAAAAAGTATTAGAATCAGAAGGATCTTTCGGTTACAATGCATCTACTGATAGCTATGAAGACCTATATGAAGCAGGTGTAATTGACCCAACCAAGGTGGCTCGTATTGCACTTGAAAATGCTGCTTCTATTGCAGGTATGTTCTTGACAACAGAGTGTGTAATTACAGAAAAAAAAGAAGATAACCCATCTCCTCAAATGCCAGCTGGCGGAATGGGTGGAATGGGCGGAATGATGTAATTCGCAAATAGATAATTTAAATGTCTTATTAAGGCGTATAACCTCAAAATAATAAATTGAAAGTTATACGCCTTTACTTTTTCAATTATATTACTCTAGCCCTAAAACTTTTACAGTTTGATATTATTTCTATAAAATTTGTTATGAATTGCATTAAACTAACCTGTTAACACATTCATTTACCTTTTGAATACTAATAAATTGTAACATATTCTTAACAGGATTATCATTTTTTAATAGTAGTTTTGTAGTGATTTTCATTAAAACATTTACAAATTCAAGTTAAGAATAGAAACTATGGTAAGAAAATTAAAGTTTTTATCTGTAGCCCTCTTTTTGATGATGGCTACTATGATACAAGCACAGGTAACTACCTCCAGTATGAGTGGACGAGTTACTGATGTTGATGGTGGTGTTATAGGTGCTACTGTGGTGGCCACACACACATCATCGGGTACAACTTATGGCACTGTAACAAATATGGAAGGACGCTACAACCTCAATGGTATGCGTGTGGGCGGTCCCTATACAGTTGAAGTATCCTATATTGGATATAGTGATAATATCACCGAGGGAATTACACTAAGTCTTGGTGAAAACTATTCACACAATGTTTTTTTGCAAGAAGAGACAGTTGCATTGGGTGAAGTGGTTGTTACAGCTTTAAGAACAAAATTCTCTAATGAGAAAACCGGAGCTGTAACCAATATAACAAGCACAGATATAGCTAATCTGCCAACTGTAAGCCGTAGTATAATGGACATTACCCGTCTATCTCCTTATGGAGGTAACGGTATGAGTTTTGGCGGTACAGATGGTCGTACTGCTAACTTCACTGTTGACGGAGCTAACTTCAACAATAACTTCGGATTAAGTGATGCACTTCCCGGTGGAGGTAATCCCATCTCTATCGAAGCAATAGAAGAAATGCAGGTTGTAATTGCCCCTTACGATGTTCGTCAAACAAACTTCATTGGTGGTGGAGTAAACGCAATTACTAAATCGGGTACAAATACTTTCAAAGCAAGCGCTTATGTATATCATAGAAATGAGAACTTACGTGGCGATGCTGTTAAAGGTTTACAAATAGATGGTGCGCGCGAAAAAGATCGTAATACAACATACGGTTTTACTTTAGGCGGCCCAATTATCAAAAATAAACTGTTCTTCTTTGTAAACGCCGAAATGGCTAAGACACCCACAGTGGTAAATCGATGGAGACCATCAACAAATGGAGTTGCTGTTCCAGATAGCTATATTTCACGTACAACAGAAAGTGATCTTAAGAGTGTATCAGATTTTGTAAGAAGTGAGTATGGCTATGACACAGGATCATACACAAATTTCCCTGCCGATGATAGCAATAACAAACTTCTAGCTCGTTTAGATTGGAACATCACTAACAAGCATCGTTTAGCATTACGTTATAACTATACCAAAAACCTTTCTTGGAGATCTCCTAACGCCACTTCTATGGATGGGGGTACACGTATGTCGGAGGCCAGAATGTCGCAAGCTTCAATGTCATTTGCAAACTCATTGTACTCGCAAGACAATCTTGTTCATTCATTCTCATTTGACTTGAATAGCCGTTTGTCAGACAACCTTTCAAATCAGTTTTTGGCAACCTTCTCAAAGCTAGACGATATTCGTGGATCTACTTCATCAGAATTCCCATTTATAGATATTCTAAAAGATAACCAATCTTATATGTCATTGGGATATGAACTATTCACTTGGAATAACGGAGTTCACAACAATGTATTGAACATTAAAGATGAGTTGACTTACTACATGGGTAATCACAAAATTGTTGGTGGTATAGCATACGAATATAAGATGGCAGACAATGCTTATATGCGTAACGGAACAGGATATTATCGTTATACTAGTCTAGATGACTTCCTTACAGGTGCAACTCCCGAGGTTGTAGCCTTAACCTATGGCTACGATGGCGAAAGCAATCCTGCCGCCCGTGTAAGAAGTAATAAAATTGGTGTTTATGCACAAGACGATTGGAGTGTAAGCGAACAGTTTAAACTATCTTACGGTGTACGCATAGATGGACTTTTCTTCAATAATGACGACTTAATGACAAACAAGGCTATAGCCGCCTTAGATTATTCGGGTCGTAATATAGATACAGGCAAATGGCCTGATGCAAGTATAGTATTCTCTCCTCGTGTAGGTTTTGTTTATGATTTAATGGGCGACAATAGCCTTAAACTACGTGGAGGTACCGGTCTTTTCTCTGGCAACTTGCCACTAGTATTCTTCACCAACATGCCAACCAACAGTGGAATGGTGCAATATCAGGCAACAATTAATGCTGCCGAAGCTGCTAAAAGAGGTTTCACTATGGATACATTTGCCGGTGGGTTGGTAAAGGATGCCAACGGCAATGCTTCAATGTCTGCATTATATGACAAATTAACAGGACTTGGATATCCTAAAACCATTTCTCCTGAAGACGGTACCGAACCTGCAGCTATTGCGGCTGTAGACCCTAACTTCAAGATGCCGCAAGTATGGAAAACGTCGCTTGCTATCGACTATGCTTTCGAAACATCTTTCCCTGCCTCTGTAACGGTTGAGGGCATCTTCAATAAAACCATCAATGCCGTTTCAATGACAGACTGGAGCATACCTAATGTAGGTGGTTTTGCTCGTTTCAATGGAGCCGACAATCGTCCGGTTTACCCCGACGGATATCGTACTGGCACAAAAGCATTTGTACTAGAGAACACTAGTCGCGGCTACGGCTGGTCAAGCAATATCACCCTTAATGCTCAACCAACACCATGGTTAGGCCTGATGGCTGCCTATACTCACACAGTTGCAAAAGATGTAACAGGTATGCCCGGATCTAATGCTGAGTCTGCATTTACGTACGTTCCAACTGTAGAGGGTCCAAATCATATTAAATTGCACAATTCTCAATATACAACTCCAGATCGTTTAGTTGCCTCTTTAACTGCCAGCGATAAGAGCGGTAATCACTACAGCTTTATCTATGAAGGATGGCGCGGAGGTGCAAATTATTCGTATATGACAGCTAATGATATTAATGGCGATGGTTATAACTACGATGCAATTTATGTTCCAACAGATGCTGAAGTAGCAAGCAATGAGTTCCGTTTTGTTACACCAGACGATCAAACTCGTTTCATGGATTATGTTCATGCCAACAGTTATTTAAAAGATCGCCAAGGCCAATATGCCGAAGCCTATAGTGTTTACTCACCTTGGGTTAATCGTATAGACTTTAGTTACAAGCACGATTTTACTGTTAATACAGCTAACTCTAAAAATGTATTACAGCTAAGCTTAGATATCAAAAACGTAATGAACCTATTTAACAATAGCTGGGGTGTGGCCAAATATCTTAATCCCGAAATTGGCACCGAAGCTCGTATCATCAAATACGAAGGTGTTGATGCACAAGGTGTAGCTACATACTCTACACCAGCTTCAATCAATGGTGATACTCAAACATTTACACCAAGCTATTCATTGGGTCAAACATGGTATGCATCAATTGGTATTAAGTATATTTTCAACTAATTAAAAGTAAAGACAAAATGAAATTAAAATATATACTCCCATTAATCATTGCAGCACTTCTTTTTATGGTGAGCTGCGAAGATGAGAATACTATGACAATCCTTGATGAAATTCAGGTGTCATCGTCATACGTTTCACTGCCCGTTGATGGCGGTTCTGCATCTATTAATGTAACAGCCACAGATAGCTGGACAGTGGAGAAAATAGTTACAGCAAAAGATAGTGTCAAATGGTTAACTATCTCAACGAATGGTGGAGGAGTAGGTGAAAGTCAACTTACATTTTCTGCCCCTTCTGCCATAGATGGTCGCACTGCTCAGGTTTTAATTAATAGTGGTGGCAAAACTCAGAGAATTAATATTATTCAGGGTTTAGCAGTAATCTCACAAGCTAAAGTTTCAGAAATACATGCTGGTCCCGACGGTAAAACATTCCTTACAACAGGAGTTGTTGAGACAATTTCAAATACCGAATATGGTAACTGGGATTTAACAGACGAAACCGGCACTATATATGTATATGGTACTCTCGACGCTAAAGGTGCTACTAAAAACTTCTTAAGTCTTGGGTTAGAGGTTGGAGATGAAGTAACAATACAAGGTCCAAAATCTACGTACAACGGAACTGCTCAGCTGGTTAATGTTTCAGTAATTAAAATCAACAAATCGCTTATTAAAGTTGACTCAGTAGAAAACGAAATGCTTCCTATCGAAGGAGGTGAATTCATAGCATATCTTTCTAGTAAAGGGCAAGGCGTATCGGTAGAGATACCTGAAGATGCCAAGTCGTGGTTGTCAATCTCATCTATCCAATCGACCGGAACAAATGCTGTAGTTAAATTCAAAGTCGATGCCAATGCAGGTGGAGACCGTGGTACTACTATAGTATTTAGCACCACAGATGGAAAAAAAGAGTACACAACCGAAACAACCCTTAATCAAAAAGGTGCAATCGTAAAAGCAACAATAGCCCAATTCCTTGCCGCAGAAGTTGGCGATACCCAATATCGATTAACAGGTGTTATAACCGATATTTCCAATACAACATATGGTAACTTAGACATCAGAGACTTCTCTGGCGAAACATATGTATATGGTATAAAGGATTTCAAAGATAAAAACCTAAAAGTTGGTGATATCATTACAATTGTAGGAAAGCGTGCAGCATATAAAGAAGATCCTCAAGTTGCAGGTGCAGTATTAGAAAGCGTTATACCTGTAACTCCTGCCACAATTGCCGAAGTTCTGGTTAAGCCCGACTCTAGCACCGATTTCTTTATGGTTTCTGGTGAAATTACAGAAATTGATAATCCAACATACGGAAATGTTTATTTGAAAGATGGAAATGACGAATTATATGTATATGGCGTATATCCAGGTCATGGTGCAACAGGCGATTTTAGGAAAAACCTGTTAGCTGATAAGGATATCAAAGTTGGAGATCAATTAACAGTAATTGGTACAAAGAGCTCATATAATGGAGTTGCTCAACTAACCAATGGTATTTATTTCAGTCACGAAAGTGCAGAATAAGTAAAAAAGAACCGTTACGGTTTTAGAAAACATAAATTATTTAAAAATCCGATAGGAGGGTCAAACTTCTTATCGGATTTTTTTTGTGCATCTACTTTAAAAAATTGGTTGATCTCCCAAGGGATCTAATCCCAATTTGAACTATGCTTGACTTATGGTTTACATAGGTTTTCCTTATTGTAACATAAGGCAACCATAAGTCAATCATAAGGCAATTATATAGCAACCATAAGGGTAATCAGGACGAGACAAAGCTAATCTTCGAATCATTAAAAATGAGTGCTTGTTTTTTTTCATAGCAGTGAGAAATATGTTAAAATATTATCTAAATTCAAACCTAACTGTTAACTTTGATGATTGAAACAGTGAAAACTACAAACCACAAATTCCGTTACTGATAAAGCATTGAGAAATAAGAATATGGAAAACTCTACCGTTTTCCGTACGACATTTATATGAGATTTTATTTATGAACATTAATTAAAAATGAGAGAAGAATGAAAAAAACACTTTCAATTTCCAAATGGAAAGGATTTTTATTTGCCTTACTGTGGACAATATCCTTTGGAATATTTGCCCAAAATATTACGGTAAATGGATCTGTAACTGATGCTACTGGAATGTCAGTTATAGGGGCCACCATTATGGTGGAGCAAAATTCCAGTATTGGAACTGTAACCGATATCGACGGTGATTACACGTTAAACAATGTGCCTTCAGATGCATCATTGCAATTTAGCTATGTAGGAATGAAAACCCAGATCGTAGAAGTAAACGGTCGCAATAACATTAATGTAATTATGGCTTCGGATACCGAATTGCTTGATGAATTAGTTGTTGTGGGATACGGAACAATGCAAAAGAAGCAAGTTACAAGTTCAATTACTTCCCTATCAGCAAGCGACCTTCCTAAAGGTGTTGGTGGTTCTTCCATTGCTAATGCATTGCAAGGTAAAGTTGCAGGTTTAGTAATGTCAGGAACAGCAAGTCCTAACTCAGGAAACACTTTCCAGTTGCGTGGTATGGCATCTATCAACACTTCCCGCGCACCATTAATAGTAATTGATGGTATGCCCGGTGGTGATATTCGTACTATTTCTTCTGAAGAGATACAATCTATAGATGTGTTAAAAGATGCTTCTGCTGGTGCAATTTATGGTACAAGAGCAACAGGTGGTGTAATTTTAATTACAACCAAGAAAGCTTCATCTGGTAAATTACAAATGAATTACACCAGTGAATTACTCCTCAAAAAAGCTTTCGGTAAACCCGATCTTCTAAATGCTCAAGACTATATTGATACCTACAAAGGTGCGAAAAATGATGAAGGGCAAGAAACTGATTGGTGGAATGAAGCCTTGAGAGACAATCCTACATCTCAGCGACATATAGTGACACTGCAAGGAGGGCAGGAGACTGCCCGTATTTTTGCATCATTAATGTATGATGAAAACAAAGGAGTTCTAAGAGGAGATGACCGTCAGGATTATGCAGGTCGTATAAATACAGATTTTAAAGTGCTTAATGGATGGTTAGATATTTCATCTCATTTAAGTTATAGACAAGCAAAACGCAATCAGAGCAGTCCCTCCATTGAAGGAGTAATGCGAGCTAATCCCACTCAGGCAGTGCGTGATCCCAATAGTCAAACAGGATGGAATATTTGGACAATAGGTGATAATACCGAAATGAACGAGATTGGTGAAGCAGCACTTATCACTAATGAAGGTACGGATAAATGGTTTCGTCCTGATGTATCTCTTAAATTAAATATTTTGCCCGTAACAGGTTTGTCTTATCAGCAAACATTTGCTTATGAGAATAGACAATGGGAAAGACATTATTATCGTTCGATGTTCTCTCGTACAGAGTTGAGAGAAGGGCGGAAAGGATGGGCAGAAATGAATTTCAGCAAAACCGAACTGTTTAATACCGACGGTTACTTATCTTATCTCAACGAATTTGGTTTACATACAATAAATGCAGTTGCAGGTTATAGTTTTTTTGAAAGAAATGGTGATGGTTTTTCAGCAAACAATGGTAATTTCACCAATGATCGCATCATGTTTTGGAATTTGGGAGAAGGAACCAGATTAACAGAGGGTCTTGCCGGCATGAGTTCATCAAAAAATATTACAGAGCGATTGATGGCATATTTTATGCGCGCAAACTATTCATATAATGATACATATATGGCCACAGCTTCTGTAAGACGTGAGGGTTCAAGTAAATTTGCAGTAAATAACAGATGGGGAAATTTCTGGTCTCTTTCTGGAGGTTGGCGACTTTCTAACGAAGGTTTCTTAGAAGATGTAAATTGGTTAAATGATTTAAAACTGCGAGTTGCATATGGTGTAACCGGAAATGAAGGTTTCTCAGCCAATTATGCAGCAAGAATGTATGGTTCTGATACCAGATGGTTGCTACCTATAGGAACTTGGGCAATGAGTTATGGAGCCACTACTAATCTTAACGAAGATTTAGGTTGGGAAGAAAAAAAGGAATGGAATTTAGGTTTAGACTTTTCTGTTTTGGATAACAGGTTATATGGAAAGTTTGATTTATACAAACGTAACATAGATGGATTAATCTATAGCGTAGAAGTTCCACAGCCACCAAATACAGAATCAAGTATGTATAAAAACATAGGTACCATGAATAATCGTGGTTGGGAAGTTGAATTGGGAGCAGATATTGTAAGAGGTAGAAATTGGAATTACAACACTTCATTAAACCTAACTCACAACAGAACTTTTATTGGTTCATTATGGGGTGATCAAACATATATCAATGGAGAAGGTATCAATAACTGGGTGCAATATGCTCACAGGTTAGAAGAAAACGTTGAGATAGGTAGCTATTTTATGTATCGATACGCAGGAGTTAGTGAAGGACGCCTCCAGATTTATGACAAAGATGATAATATAATCTTTTCAGATGATGGAACTGTTGACGATCGTGTATATCAGAAGAATTTCACTCCTACTATAATGGCAGGCTGGTCTCATAATATAGCTTATAAAAATTGGGATTTCAATATGACTTTGACCAGTTGGATTGATTATGATATTTATAATGCAATTGAACTTGAATATGGTTTGAGAAATGTGGCACAAGGCAATATGCTATATGATGCAATTAATAAGAACGGACACATTACAGGACGCCCCTCACCAAGCGATTATTTCCTATATGATGGAACATTCTTAAAAATTCAAAACCTATCACTTGGATATACTTTGCCAATGAGAAAATATACTGAAATGATTAATACAATCAGATTCTATTTTACTGGAGATAACGTATATACTTTCACAAAATATCCAGGATTAAATCCTGAAGTTGATATTACCGGATGGGATGCGGGAATTGAAAAGAAAGGCAATATATACCCACAAACCAGAACCTTTACATTTGGACTTCAATTAAATTTCTAAAAGGCACAATTATGAAAAAGTACAAATTATTAATTATAATAGCAGTTATTGGGATTACTTCCATTTTCAAATCTTGCGAAGTAGGCCCTACATATTATTCACAATCCACTCCTGAATTATTTTTTGACACACAAGATAAAGTATATCAGCGAATGGGCCGTGCTTTTACTCACTGGGCATGGGCACAAGCTGATGGACAGGCACATTCGAATTTTATAATGCTGCAAGAGTTCACCACGGATGAAATGCTGGTACCTTCGCGTTATAACGACTGGTATGACGGTGGAAACTATTTAAGAATGTATCATCACGATTTTACACCTACAACTCCTGGTGTTTACGATGCGTGGAGAGCATTTTCAATGGGTATAGCCCAGGCTTGGAGCGCAAAAGATGATATAGATCAATATGTAGATTTTGAAGCTCTGGGCTTTCCTGATGGTGGCCGCGAAGCTGTATTGATGCAACTTCAGACATTATCGGCATATTTTTATTGGTTTGGCCTCGACATGTTTGGTGGTGTACCATTATATACCTCCACTCAAGGAGATATTCAACCCCGTGCAACTGATGTAGAAACATTCGAATTTATTGACAGTTTGCTTACAGAAGCTATCCCCAAACTACCTAAAAAGACAGTTATGGGTTCTCAGGAAACTGGTTCTATCAATCAAGCAACAGCAGCTTTATTAAAAGCCCGTTTATATTTTAATGCAGAGTCATATATAAAGAAAAATATGTATGCAGAAGCAGCAGATATTTGTCAAGATATCATTGACGGCAAATATGGCACTTATGCACTTGAAGATGACTGGACAAATATTTTTGGTTTCGATAATGATCGTTCCACTGAAATTATCTGGTCTGTGCCAAGTCAGAATGCAATAAGTGAAAGAAGCGTTGGTCCAAACTCATCACACTATGGGATGCGCGAATATTGGGATAATGGAGAAATAGGCAATAGAAATAATGGATACTCCCTTGTTCCTTCATTAGATGTAAATGGTAAATCTTATTTATACGGAGCCGAGGATCCAAGTACTAAAGGCACATATCGTTTGGGTAGTCCGTTTGCAAAATTTCATGAAACTGATATACGCAAACAGCTAAGAGCATATGAAGGTGAAGGCAATTGGCGTGGTATGTTCTATTTTGGTGCACTAATCAATCCTGTTACCGGTTATGCTACTCATGGGGGTAATCGTCAGATAAAACCTACAGAAGTAGTAGTATTGGTTGACCAAATTGCCCGTATTATTCCACAGGCAGGAGCTGAGGCAGATCATGGTAAAGAAGGTGCACGTTGGGGAGAAGAAAATTCAGGTATACGTCTTGCTAAGTTTTCACCTATTCCTTGGCAGTCAGAAAAAACTTTAAAAGGAAACCCCGACATTCCTGTTATGAGACTAGCAGAAGCGTATTATATGTTAGCAGAATGCAAATTGCGTGCAGGTGATAAAGCGGAAGCAGCGAACTTGATAAACGAAGTACGTGGTCGTTACTTCACCGTAGGAGACCCGAATCCTGTTACAGCAGCCAATTTAGATGAATGGCGTATGTTAGATGAATGGATGATTGAATTCATTGGAGAAGGTCGTCGTCGTACAGATCTTATACGTTGGGATAAATATACCACAGAAGCCTGGTGGGATAAACCAGCTGACGGTCCGGGCAAAGCACATTATAATCGCTTCCCTATACCTGAACAAGCAATGGGTAACAACAATTTAATTGAACAGAATCCAGGTTATCAAGCAACTCAATAAGATAACTATTCTCTATAAGAGTACAGATGAGTTTTGTCATTTGATATTTATTAAAAGATTAAATTCCCTGAACCGCTTCCTAAATGGGAGCGGTTTTTTTTAATTTCTAATAATCTTTACACTGGTGGGTTAAAAAATTTGCCTATTTTAGTTAATTAGAATATCTTTGATAAAAATTTTAATAAATGAAATCTCTACACGTACCTATTCAAAATGTTTCTTTATATGAAACAATTGCCGATAAAATAAAAGTACTTAACGAAGCTGGAGCAGTAGCGGAAATTGATCAGGTGAACTGGAAGGATCAATTTCCTGTAAAATTACCTGTAACTGTTCGAGTGGCTCATGATAAACAAAAGCTATATCTACTTTATAATATCACAGGAGAGCAACTTAGGGCCGTAAATACTAAAGATTTTGGTTCGGTTTGGGAAGATAGCTGTGTTGAGTTTTTTATGCAACGCGAAGGCCAATCGGATTATATAAATTTTGAATGTAATGTATTGGGTGCACTACTCTCAAGAAAGCATGAATCGAGAGATAAAGCTGTTTCACAGAGTGATGAAGTGATGGCTTCAATTAAAAGGCACAGTAATATAAAACATAGATATGAAAATGGGAAACAGGTGAGCGACTGGTCAATGTGTCTAGAGATACCAAAAAAAGCTCTTGGTTTTGCTGATAGTGAATCATTGGCAGGTAAAAAAATAAAAGCAAATTTTTATAAGTGCGGTGATGAGACTCCACAACCTCATTATATAAGCTGGAATCCAATAAATTTACCTGAACCCAATTTCCATGTACCTCAGTTTTTTGGATTATTAGAACTGGAATAAACAACATAATCTTAATATTTAATCAAACAAAATAACCTAAAACAAGAAGAATGAACGATATGAAAAAACTGCTAGATATTGTCTTTCAATTCATTGATAAAGATGATAACGTAAAAATTGAACCGTTAGGAAAGGGTCATATAAACGATTCATATAGAGTTGGCACAGACAAGAAAGAATTTGTTTTGCAGCGTATAAATCACAATATCTTTAAAAACGTACACGAGCTTCAGAATAATATTTACAGGGTAACAAGTCATATTCGCGCAAAGCTCATAGATAAAGGTATAACTGATGTTGAGAGGCGGGTTATAACGCTTATACCAACTCATGAAGGTGCACTCTATTTTAAAGATAATAATGGCGATTACTGGAGGTTAATGAAATTTATTAAAGACAGTAAGAGTTATGAAGAAATAAACACTGATTTGGCATATCGCGCAGGTATGGCTTTTGGTGAGTTCCAAAAAACACTTGAGGATATTGGGGGTGAGCCACTTTTTGAAACTATACCCAATTTTCATAATATGGAGAATAGGCTGGAGGCATTTAGGGAGTCGGTTAAAGCCAACAAGGCCCGTAGGCTTGATGAGGTTGCAGATTTGGTAAAGGAGATTGAAGATCGTGCCGAGGAGATGTGTAAAGCAGAAAGAATGCATAGAGAAGGCAAACTTCCAAAACGTATAAACCACTGCGATACAAAGGTAAACAATGTGTTGTTTGATAATGATGATCAGGTTATATGTGTTGTAGATTTAGATACCGTTATGCCTGGCTTTGTTTTATCTGATTTTGGTGATTTTATTCGTACCGGCGCAAATACTGGTGCTGAGGATGATAAAAATCTTGATAATGTTTCTGTAAACTTGGACATCTTTGAAGCTTATGCAAAAGGTTACTTGAAGCACGCGGCATCATTTTTAACAGACACTGAGATTGAAAACCTTGCGTTTGGTGCTAAACTGTTAACTTACATGCAGACAGTAAGGTTTTTTACTGATTATATAAATGGGGATACTTATTATAAAATAGCTTATCCCGAGCATAATCTGGTGCGAACAAAAGCTCAGTTTAAATTGTTACAGAGCCTCGAAGAGAATTATGAAAAGATGCAACAAATTGTAAAAGATGCATCGCGAAAATAGTTTTACATCTATTGAGAATAAATTATTTACAATAAAAACAAGTGGTGTAAAGAAATATTATTATCTTTGCACCTCTTTATTTTTGAGAAGAAACCGTGGCGAAATTTAGTTTGTACAAAATACCCTTGAAGACTCTTTCACCTGGAGTTCATACTTATGAGTATGAATTAGATAGAAAGTTTTTTGAAGCTATTGATGGTGATGAGATCAGAAAAGGTGATGTGAATGTGATATTAAATGTCAGAAGAACTTCATCTTCATTTGAATTAAATTTCGATATTGAAGGTGTTATTAAAGTTTCATGTACAAGATGTCTTGATGACATGAATCTGGATGTTGACACTGAAAGCCGACTTATAGTGAAGTTTGGAAGTGAGTATTCTGAAGAGAGTGATGAGATTGTTATTATACCCGAAGATGAGGGTGAGATCAACATCGCATGGTTCTTGTATGAATTTATAGCTCTTACAATTCCAATAAAGCACGTACATCCTGCGGGTGAGTGTAATAGAGTTGTTTCATCTAAATTTAAAAAGCATAGAGCTGTAAGCACTGATGATGATGATGATGATGGAGACGATTTAATAGAAGAGGATTCAGAACCTCAAGATGAAGAAGATATTCAGCAAAGTGACCCTCGTTGGGATTCACTTCGGGGATTAAATTTAGATGATAATTAAATAAAATAGTAAAATTGATATAAAATGGCACATCCAAAGAAAAGACAATCGTCTTCAAGACAAGGTAAAAGAAGAGCGCATGATCATGCCAAAACACCTACATTAGCATTATGTTCTAATTGTGGAGCATGGCATGTCTATCATACCGTTTGTAATGATTGTGGTTATTACAGAGGTAAATTGGCGATAGAAAAAGAGGCGATAGCATAAGGCGGTCCGCTTATCTTAAAAAAAATGACCCTGAAATAACCTGTTAGTTTTTTCAGGGTTTTTCATATAAAGCTAATATGTTTTAAGTTACAATGAATAAAATAAATTCCGTTATTACCGGAATATCCGCCAGTGTGCCGGATTATGTGCTCACAAATGAAGAGCTTTCCACGATGGTAGATACTACTGATGAGTGGATTATGACAAGAATAGGGATTAAAGAGAGAAGAATATTAAAAGGTGAGAACCAGGGCGTATCTATACTCGGAACTAAGGCTGTTGAAGATCTTTTGAGAAAGACAAATACCATGCCCAAAGATATTGATGTAGTTATATTTGCCACTTCTACTCCCGATCATCCTTTTCCATCTTCTGCATCAATGGTTGCAGAGAATAATGGCATTAAAAATGCATTGTGTTTTGATATGCAAGTTGCCTGTTCGGGTTTTATATATGGTCTGGAAATTTGTAACGGACTAATTAAGACAGGTAAATATAAAAAAGTAATTTTGATAGCCGGCGATAAAATGTCGTCTATTACAAACTATAAAGATCGTACAACCTGCCCGCTTTTTGGTGATGCAGCTGGTGCGGTTCTTATTGAGCCTACAGAAGAGGACATAGGTATTATAGATGCAGAACTCCACTCAGATGGGGTAGGCTATAAACCTCTTCAGATGAAGGCGGGTGGGAGTAAATTTCCAGCTACAGAAGAAACAGTTAGAAATTCTGAACACACTGTTTATCAAGAAGGGCAGGTTGTATTTAAATATGCAGTGTCCCGAATGGCAGAAGTTTCGGAATCAATAATGAAGAGGAACAACCTAGAGGCTGAAGACGTTGATTGGCTGGTTCCACATCAAGCAAATATGAGAATTATTGATGCTGCAGTAAATAGAACCGGATTGCCACGTGAAAAGGTAATGATTAATATAGAAAAGTACGGAAATACAAGTGCAGCCACCATCCCCCTATGTTTATGGGAGTGGGAGCCTCAACTTAAAAAGGGCGATAATATTATATTAACTGCATTTGGAGCCGGTTTTTCATGGGGTAGTGTTTATATTAAATGGGGATACGACACAGTTGTTGAAAATTAGAAATTGAAATTAAAGGAGAAGTGGAACAGAAATTAAAACACAGGTCGGGGTTTGTAAATATTGTTGGTAATCCCAATGTAGGAAAATCTACACTAATGAATCGATTGGTGGGAGAGAAAATTTCTATAATAACGTCTAAGTCTCAAACAACTCGTCATAGAATTATGGGAATTGTGAATACACCTGAATATCAGATTGTATATTCGGATACCCCGGGTGTTTTACAGCCAAATTATAAGTTGCAAGAGCAGATGCTTGGCTTTTCGCTCTCTGCACTTCAAGATGCCGATGTTTTATTGTATGTTACTGATGTGGTGGAGAAAATTGATAAAAACGATAAGTTTCTCACTAAGGTACAGCAATTAGATTTACCAGTTCTACTTCTTATAAATAAAATAGATCAAACTAATCAAAGCGATCTAGAGAAGTTTGTTGACATCTGGAAACAAATGCTTCCCAAGTCTGAAATATATCCAATATCAGCGCTCAATGATTTTGGTGTGGAGATGATACAAAAACGTATACTAGATTTATTGCCTGAATCGCCTCCTTACTTCGAGAAAGATGCATTAACAGATAAGCCAGCACGATTTTTTGTAACAGAAATCATACGTGAGAAATCTTTATTAATCTATCAGAAAGAGATACCATACTCAATAGAGGTGGTTGTTGAGGAGTTTAAAGAAGAGAGTGATATCATTCGCATAAGAGCAATCATTCTTGTTGAGAGAGATACACAGAAGGGAATTGTGATTGGCCATAAAGGTGAATCACTTAAGAAGCTTGGAACAATGGCTCGGAAGGATATTGAGCTGTTTTTTGATAAGAAAGTCTTTTTGCAGCTTTATGTGAAAGTTGAAAAAGATTGGAGAGATAGAGATAATATGCTCAAGAGGTTTGGGTATAAACTTGATTAATAAAACAATATGCAAAATTTAGTAGCAATAGTGGGTCGCCCAAATGTAGGTAAATCCACCCTGTTTAACCGCTTAACGCAAACCCGACAAGCAATAGTAACTGATATTGAGGGAACAACACGTGATCGACTTTACGGCAAGGTATCTTGGAATGGGGAAGAGTTCTCTTTGATTGATACAGGCGGATGGGTTGTTAACTCTGAAGATGTAATGGAAGATGAGATCAATAAGCAGGTGCGAGTTGCTATTGAAGAAGCAGATGTTATTCTACTGGTAGTTGACGTAATGAATGGTGTTACCGATTTGGATACCAGTGTAGCGCAAATGCTACGTCAATCGGGTAAACCAGTTGTAATTGTTGCAAACAAAGCCGACAATTTCGATATAGGTCATCAATCGGCCGAGTTCTATTCCTTTGGGCTTGGTGACCCATTTAGTGTTTCAAGTATTAATGGTGCAGGAACGGGAGATTTACTTGATCATATTGTTACACTTTTTACAAAAGCTAATGAAGAAGAAGTTCTTGAAGAAATACCTAAGATAGCAATAGTTGGTCGTCCCAACGCGGGAAAATCTTCAATTGTAAATGCCCTTATTGGTGAGGAAAGAAGTATTGTAACCGATATTGCCGGAACAACTCGTGATTCTATCTTCCACAGATATAATAAGTTCGGTATGGACTTTTACCTTATTGATACTGCGGGTATTCGCAAAAGAGGTAAAGTGAGCGAAGATCTTGAATATTTTTCTGTTATCAGATCAATAAGAGTAATTGAGAATGCAGATGTTAGTATTTTGATGATTGATGCAACAAGGGGTATTGAAAGTCAGGATATGAATATTTTCTCACTGATTCAAAAAAACCGTAACGGGCTTGTTGTATTCGTAAATAAGTGGGATACCGTTGAAGGTAAGGATAATATTGTTGTTAAAACTTTTGAGAATGCAATTCGTCAGAGATTAGCACCGTTTACCGATTTTCCCATAGTTTTTGGTTCAGCCATAACTAAGCAACGTATTCTTAAAGTAATGGATCTTACAAAAGAGGTATATGAAAATAGAAAGAGGAAAATACCTACACATAAACTCAATGAGGTTATGTTGCCAATAATTGAAAGAACTCCACCTCCATCTAATAAGGGAAAATTTGTTAAAGTTAAGTACATTACTCAACTCCGCAATACTAGTGTTCCATCGTTTGTTTTCTTCTGTAACTTGCCCCAATGGGTTAAAGAACCATACCGCAGATTCGTGGAAAACCGTATGCGAGAGAACTGGGATTTTACCGGGACCCCAATCAATATATTCTTCAGAGAAAAATAAATGGTGAATTATAATGGAATACGAAAAATATTGCGTTAATTTGTATTGATTTGAGATTTAAGAATTGTTTCACAAACTTAAGTCTTATCACAAAAAAATATAATTTTTGAAATGTAAATTCCCTTTCGAAAGATTGGGCATAACCAAAGGAGCAGGAATGAATACGAAAAACAATCTTGAGAACGAGAAACAACCTCTAAGCGAAGATCAATCTGTAAATAAACTGGATTCTCAAATCGAATCTACTGAGTTGAATACTGAAAGTGTACAGGAAGTTGCAGAAGGAATTAAGGCTGAAGCTATTGAAACAGAGCTTCTTGAGCAAACAGCAGAACTATTGGCAGAATCAAAACCTGTTACTGAAGAATTAACAGAACCAGCAGCCCAAGAAGAACCTGTTGTCGAAAAAACAACAGAACCTTTACCTGATACAGAGACTATTGTACAAGAAGCAACAGAACCTTTAGCTGAAGCAGAACCAGCTGCTGAAGAAACAACAGAATCATTAGAAAAAGCTGACTCTGTAGTAGAGGAAGAGATTGAAACAAAATTGCAGGTTGAATCTGATAGTAAATCTGAAATAGATTATCATCTTGAAGATGCCAACGGTGATGGTTCTGATGATTCTGATGAGGAAGATGATGAAATAGATGAGCATTCTGTTTCGGAAGATCCGGGTGCAACTTTAATGTCAATAGAAGATATTGTTAAACAACTTCGTATTCTGCTTGAAAAAGGATCACTGCAACGTAAACACGTTGAGGAGTATAAAAATCAGTTTTATAGATCTCTCCGTAATGAGATTGAATCTCAAAAACATGTTTTTACTGCAGATGGAGGAGAAGAGATTGATTTTGTTGCAAAAGAACCCGAAATCTATACCGAAGGAAAAGAGCTGCTTCTGAAAATTAAAGAGAAACGTGCTGAACTTGTTGCAAAGGAAGATGAGTTAAAAGAGAAGAATGTAGCCAGAAAACTATCGATAATTGACCAAATTAAACTCCTTACTGAAACTCAAGGGCTCGAAGATTTTAATAAAACTTATCAGGATTTTAAGGCACTCCAGCAGGAATGGAGTGAAATTAAACTTGTTCCACAATCTAAGGTTAACGAGCTGTGGAAATTATATCAACGTTATGTTGAGAAGTTTTATGACCTGGTTCGTATTAATAATGAGTTCAGAGAATACGACTTTAAGAAGAATTTAGAACTTAAGACTGATTTGTCTGAGGCAGCTGAAAGATTGGATGAAGAAGCGGATGTAATTTCTGCATTTCACCAATTACAAAATCTTCATCAAGAGTGGAGAGAGATAGGTCCGGTTTCACGCAAAGATCGTGAAGTTATATGGAATAGATTTAAAGCCGCATCAACAGTTATTAATAAAAAATATCAAGAGCATTTTGAGGAGTTACGAGGTAAAGAAGATGAAAACCTTGAACTTAAATCTGCTATTTGCGAAAAGCTTGAGTCTATTGATTATAGCAAGATTAAATCTATAAAAGACTGGAACAGAAACGTTAAAGATGTTCTTGAATTACAGTCGCAATGGCGTAAGATTGGTTATGTACCAAGAAAATGGAACACTAAGATATATAAGAGGTATCGTGCTGCATGTGACTTGTTCTTTAATAATAAAAACGATTATTATAAATCGCTCAGAGGAGAGATGGACGATAATCTTAAGAAAAAGATAGAGTTATGCGAACGTGCAGAGGCTTTGAAAGATAGCACAGATTGGAAAAAAACAACTCAGGATTTAATTGAAATTCAGAGACAGTGGAAAACAATTGGGATTATACCACGCAAATATGTGGATTCTATTTGGAAAAGATTCATTACTGCCTGCGACTTTTTCTTTGAACAGAAAAAATTAAATACTTCTTCACGTTATGAAGAAGAAAATAATAATCTCATTGCAAAGAGAGACATTGTTGAATCAATAAAGAAAATAGATTCTACTATTAAAGATGATGAAGCAATAACACTATTGCATGAGCTTATGGCAAAATGGCAAGCAGTGGGACATGTACCTTATAAAATGAAGGATGTTTCTTATCACGAGTTCTATGAAGCCACTGAGGCTCAATTTGATAGGCTGAAAGTAAATAAAGCTGACAGAAAACTAGAAAGCTTTAAGTCTAATATTTCTGATATGGCAAAATCTGGCAACGCAAAGAATCAACTCTATTTTGAGCGTGAGAAATTGATGCGTCAGTATGATAGGATGAAGAATGAGTTACAGACATATGAAAACAACATTGGCTTTTTGTCTATATCCTCTAAAAAAGGTAATAATCTGTTAGATGATATGAATCAAAAAGTAGATAAAATAAAAACTGAATTGCAACTAATAATTAAAAAAGTTGAGGCGATTGACGCCGAGTTGTAAATATATATACAATACTTAAAATTGAAAAGCTGTCTTATGGGGCAGCTTTTTTTGGTTTGCCTAGCATGGGCATTAACTAACGGGTGCAAGTCCCTAGTGAGCCCTAATAGCGGGAAT